>LULK01001088.1_pt1 | contig 15775 bp, 11 predicted proteins | sample 728181 | NCBI WGS metagenome assembly LULK01 (sample SAMN03860291, study PRJNA289734) | marine metagenome | biome: seawater column; feature: ocean; material: water; isolation source: Red Sea water column Station 169 - depth 10m | place: Saudi Arabia: Red Sea | collected 2011-10-15 | depth 10 m | reverse complement strand
GCAACAAGCTCAGATACGTGCACAATTATCAACATCACTTAAAATGGTAGTGACCCAAAGATTACTTAAAACAAAGGACGGACTAGGTCGAGTAGGGGCTTTTGAAGACATGAAATGTAATGCTCCAATTCAAAACTTAATTCGAGAGGCAAAGATACACCAAATACCAAGCATCATGCAGACTGCAGTCAAAGATGGAATGATAACGATGTCTAAGTCATTAGAAAATCTAGCACAAGCAGGAAAAATAGATGCAAATTCAGCAAAAGAAAATTAAAGGCTTTTCATTATTAGAATTACTTGTTGTTGTAATGATAATAGGATTAGTGAGTTCACTAGCATTTTTACCTTTTCAAAAATGGAGAAGTGATAGAATGGTAAAAGCTGTAGCTGTAGAATCAGGATCAGTGATCCAAAGTATTTTTTCACAAGTTCAAAGAGGGCATTACTCTTTTGTACTTTTTAGAGTTCATAAAGGTATAGGGGAAGATTCACAAAAATGGTTTTTATCTTCATATGGCATGGAAACTGAAAATTTTACAACACTTTTAAGAAATAAATATACAGGTGATGTAAAAAGACCATTTCATGTTTTTGAAACAAGGTGTCAATCCAACTTAACATTCGATGGACAATTAATGTGGAATGATCAGGGATATCCAATTAATTCTTCAGATGAAGAAAGTAAGAAATTAACAGTAACTAGTATTGAAATTGACGATAAAATTTCATTAGGAGTTCCAGGTGTTACTACTTTGTCAGAGGGCACAGTCTGTTTCTCAAACGATGGGTCATACTATGCTGTTGGTGGGATGTTTTTAAATCCATCAAAAGATGAGGAAAGCGAACTTATGGGGTGTGAGGTTGGCAGTCCTTGTCCATCAAATGATGATGTAACAATTGTTGAAGAATTATTTGTGTGTCAAAATGATGGTACTGATACACCATGTAGTGTTGAGGCAGGTCAGAAAAATTTTTATTCAGTTAAATGGGGCAGATTTGGTAATGTTGAAATGCAGAAATTAAATTAATTTTAGAATTAGGATGTAAGGTGAAAAATATAAATAAAACAAATAGAGTAATTAAAAACTACAAAGAAAAAGGCCTTACTTTATTAGAGGCATTAATTTCTACTGCAATCGTTGGCATAGGATTTATAGCTGTTTTTCAACTGGTTAATTTTTCTGTTAATTCTATTAATGTTTCGGCTGAAAGAACTAAAATTAATTATATCACAACTATGATTGCTGAAGATATTTTAGGTTCTAGAGACTCACTGATGAATACAAATCCAGATAGAAATACAATTGCAATAAATGAATATGGTGAGCCAGTGAACCCTGATGGCTCAAGATCAAGTAAAGTAAAATTTCCTGAGTGGTTAGAGAGCACAGGATGGACTGCAGGACAAGCAAATGCAGTTTGTAGTTCAAACAAAGGCAAGTTTTTAAAAAAAGCTGATATTGAAAGTGTTTATTTAAATTCAAATGAGAATTTAGGTGCACCAGAGAATAAAGTATCACGATGGAATCAAATCATCGGAGAAGATAGATATTTAAAATGCCAAAATAATAAAGATATTAAATCTGTCAAAGTATATAAGATATGTGATTCTGGCCCAGGTTGTTTGGCGCCTCCGAATGCTACAGTTAATGATGAATTATACATCGGTAGAGTTCAAATAAATACTAGTGGAGGAAAAAAGAGGAAATTTTTATATTTTCAAGCAGATTATATCTTTAAAAGATGATGAATAAAAAAAATATAAAAGGTTTAACATTAATAGAAATTCTAATCGGTGTAGCAATAACAGCATTGATGATGGGTGCTATGTTTGCAAGTTACTCAGTTGTAAACAATAGTTACAATCAGGTAACTGATAAAGCTAAAGTAAGTAGATCATCTAGAGATATAGTTGGTATGATTATTAAAGACATAAGATTAGCAGGTTTTAAATATTATTACGGTGCAAATGATGAAGGTATAGAGCAGTTTCATGATCTAGAACATATATCAGGTTCTGAAAGTGACAGAACAGTCAATGATAGTCATGATCCCATAATAGTTTTTAAAGATACATTAGGTTATTCTACAGCAGATAACACTGACAACACATCTGAACCCCCCACAAGACACCAAAATCATCCTGATCAGTGTTGTGACCAAATCCGAATTGTATATGGAGATTTTGTTAAAGCAGATGATCAGAAATATAAAAAATACAGACTAACATATTATGCATTGCCAATGTCAAAAAATGAAAATGATAAATATTACGGAATATATAAAGCAAAAGAAAGTTGGGTAAAAAATGATGAATATGAAAGAGGCGCATGGATCAGTACTTGCGCAGAGTGTTACAAAGACCAATTAGTCAGATCACATTTAGTTGATATGGAATTTCTGTTATTTGATGAAAATGGCAAGCATCTTTTCAATACTGAAACGCAAACATATCCTCGTCCAGATAATATTAGTAGTGTTGATCTTTATAGGATTGCTCGAATTGACTTAAGACTAAGCTTTAGATCAAAAAAAAATTTTTATCGAACAGTTGGTACAGATGATAAACCGAGATTAGTTTTGGGTCTTGGATCAGATAAAGCTGCGGCTCAATATAAAGACAAATTTTTAAGAGACTCTACCGTTTCTAGTGTAACTGTCAGAAATATAGGGATTGAATGATAAAAAGAGAAAAAGCAAATGGTTTTGCCTTAGTATTGTCTTTAGTTTTATTGATGGTTATGTCATTGATGGGAGGCTCTCTAGTTGTCATTTCATCAACTGATCATAAATCAAATAATAGTAGCGATGAGTATCAACAAGCATTTTATGTTGCTGAGACTGGACTGCTTGAGGCTGAAAAAGACTTGGTTAATTATTTTATGGGAGATTGGGTAAAAGTTGAGAAAGAGGGAGTGGTTTCATATGAAAGATCAACTACTAAAGGTATTCCTCCAACTAATTCGGCTGTGCCTGATACATCCACGCCATGCTATAAAAGTTTTAGAAATATTACAAAGTTCGGTACAGATGCAAGTAACCCTTCAGAGACTATGTTAGTGGTTAAGCATATTAAAGGTGTAAGTTTTTATAATTTAATTGAACCAATATTGAGCAATCTCTCTGCTAGTGAGGCAAGTGCACAAGAAATCGAAAGAGAGAAAAAAGTTTTAAAAAATTATACATATGAATATTTTATGGTCGATATAGGAAAAGCTCCTTTTACGGAGTCTGGCTCTAGTATAGCCAGTACTTCTGTCGATATAGTAAAAGAGGGAACTGCATATAGAATATATGCTTGTGGGATATTTCAAGCTGATGATGTCGTTATTCCTTCGTTTAAATCTATCCAAGCTTGTGATTTATTGGGTGTTGAAATTGGAGAAAACGCATCGACATTAGAGTTCCTAAGCTCATTTGAGGAAGAGGACATTGATCCAAATGACTCTGTAACAATTTTTGAATCACAAACCACTGCCTTTTGTGAAGATATTGATTTTGGTTCAACATTAGTTAAAGGATATCTTACGATGGATGGTATTATTGGTGCAGTTGAAATAGTAGTTCAAAATAATAGGAATAACAGAGCGTCTAAACAAGGTCTTCTAAGAAATTTTGTTAAAGCAAATTTTGGTGATTTTAATATCAATAGTGAAGAATGGCCAGGATACAAAATATGGAATATTGGACCTAAACAAATATTTTATTATTATTGGGAAAGAGAAAATAGACCCACACAAGAGGGTATTGCTGTAACAAGTGAACAATACTCTTACGTATTACTGGTTGATGAATATGAAAATTAAAAAATTAAATATTAAAGATATTTTTTATTTTATAAAAATAAATATTTTTATTTTCTTAGCTGTCATATTTACATTTCCTCAAAGTTATTCAAAACCTATTCCACCAGGATCTGGTGAGGGGGATGTTCCAGCTAACATATTATTCTTATTAGATAGTTCATTAAGTATGAAAAATCCAGTAACAGGTGGAACATATTTAGGACTTTCGGGTGTAGATTGGGCAGTCGAATTATCTGATGGAAACTTAATTGTTGGTGAGAAAGGAGATGGTGCTGTCAAAATTTTAACTGCTGAAAGTAAAAAAGATACCTCATTTGCCAATGGTAACATTAATTTTAATGGCAAACAAAAAGACAAAACTTGCGATAATTTCCCTCATAGTGGAAATAATAATCAAAAAAAAAAAATAAATTCAGAGTCAAACAATACTGCTTCGGGGGCTGTTTCCTCGGCTGATATAGTTTGGTTTGGATCACAAGCTACAGGACATATAGTTGGCATCAATAGTGATGGAACATGTAAGGCTGTGCTTCAAACAGATATTGATATGTTTAAAACACTAGAGATTAGAAGGATTGGAGATGAAGATATATTGTTTGCATTTGGAAGAGCTTATAAGAATAGACCTGCATCAAAAAAACAACAACTCGGTTATATGTTGGTAAAAAATTTAGGTGCTAATGGTTCAGACTATAAGGGAGCACAAATTCATTGTGATCTTCATAGGGCCTTTGGAGATCCAAGATCCGAAGGTCAAGATAATTCAGGAAACCTTTTTCACACAACAAAAAAAGATATGTCACTGGACATGACTGTCAGCAAAAATGGAGATTACTTTCATTTTTCAAGAAAAGGTAATTTATGGACTTTTAAGGGTGAAAATCAGGGCAATAACTTATGGTGCCCAGTACCTATTGCACAGGGGGGAGGAGAACTTGCCACAATAAATCCTGAAAACGAAGTTATGAGAAATAAAGAAAATAATAAAACTACAACTGAAGACAGGGGGTTAAACACTATATATTCGATAAGAGCTTCCTCTGATGATAACGATATAATTTATATAACTGATAAATTTACTCATACCTTGCAAAAAGTAAGATTAGATATTCCAAATGCTGAATATGAAGTTTTAGTGACAGCTGGTAAAAAGGGAATTAAAACTGAGGGTACAGCTGGCACTGTCGCCGCTAGCGATGTAAGCTTTGATGAACCAGGAAGAACAAGTAGTAGCAAAATCGCTGCAAATTTATGGGTAAGTTCGTCCACCATACTAGTTGGAAATAGAAATGGAACTATTCAATTATTTGATGAAGATAAATTCACTGCTGAAAATAAAGATACAAGTTGGCAAGCGCAATATGGTGCAAATTTTGGTTTTGGACATTGGAACGGTGGAGAAGGTGATATGTCCGGGAAAGGTAGACCTTCTCAAAGATATTGCCACAAAAATAAACATCCAGATACCGGAATAAAATCGGGGAGTTGTTATTACTACAGAGAAGACACTGGACCAACTGCTGGTCCACAAGAGACCGGCGTTCCCTGGAAAGGTGAGCATCCTGAGGGAACATCAGGTATGTGCACTAAACACTCCTGTCTTAATGTTGCAGTACATAAGAATGGATTTAGAGAAATACCAGAAGTCCTTGCTGATTTAGAAATGGCTTATGCCACAGACACTGATGCTTTTGCAGATCTTGCTTATGGTTACTATACAAATTTAGATGGAAAAACCCCAGTAATTAATGATCGGCGACCGTGTCAGCAACATTATGTAATAGTTATAAGTGATGGACATATGTTCAACGAGGATCGTTCAATACCAAACATTAAAGAGTTAAGAACTGAGTATTCTGTGAGAACATTGTTTGTGGCGTATGGCGGAGCGTACGACAACGTTAAAGCAAAACCAGTATTTGATAGATTTGCAAAAGCTGGCTCGTGCGATGTTGATGGATCAGCAGAATGCGTACCAACAATAAAAGCAAATGACCCAGCTGAATTGAAAGCAGAACTTGACACAAGAATTAGACAAATAATAGCAGATAGGCTTTCATTCTCAGCACCATCAATTACTGCTTCAATCCAGGAGGGAGGAGCAATTTACCAAGCGCAATTCAATTATGAACCGAATGGGGAATGGCGAGGTAACCTTATTAGAAAAGCAATAAGACCAGCTGATGACCCGGATGATCCAGGGGGCGTTGCGGATAGTCCTACTTATTCTGACAGAAATGGAAAAAATTGGAATGCGGGAGATGAATTAGTTAATCTTGGATCAAATTCGAGAAACATTTGGACAGCTTTAGATGTAGATCAGTCGCCTGAGGCAAATTATGTTTCAAATTGGAACAATTGGAATGAAACATTGTATCAAGAAATCAATTCATTATTTGAGGAAACAGGTAACATAGTTTTAGATTACCATAATACATCATCTACATGTAAAAATGAAAGTGGGGTGCAGGATGGCACTATCGATGATCAAAAAGGTATCATTAATTTTTTAAGAGGAAAAGATTATTTTGATTACAATGGTGGTTGTAATATTACTGAAGACAGAGGCTCTATACTTGCAGATATCTACCATTCACAACTAGTAGAAGTTGGACCTCCAGGAGCAAACACTTTATTTACGTCTAATAATCAAGAAGCATACTGGAGATCTAGTAAAGGGTATGCGCAATTTAAAAGAGATAAAAATAATAGACCAAGATTAATTTATGCTGGATCTAATGGAGGTATGCTTCATGCATTCAGAGCTTCTAATGGTAGAGAGGAGTGGGCATTTGTTCCTCCTATGGTAGTTCCTCATCTACCTTTATTGGTAAATACAAGTATGGATGGAGCATTTAAAAAAACAATTAAAGCTGGTGGGTCTAATGCAATATTTGGTGTTGATGGTTCGCCGGTTGTTCATGACGTATTTATAAAAGGATTAAATGAAACGGGAACAGCATATGAAACCACTAAGTCATGGAGAACGTTATTAATGATTCCTTTTGGAAGAGGTGGACCTGGCTTTTCAGTTCTTGATGTAACTAATCCAACTATTGTTAAAGGAGAAACTAACGCTGATGGTTCGATTAAAATTGATGAAAGTACTGGAAATGTCACTGGAGGAGGCTCTGGTCCTTTACATATGTTCACAATTTATAATGATACTTATAATAATCGAGTGATAAGAGTAGATCACAATGGTGTATTAAATAGATTTGAATATCAAGATGGAGCATTTAGTTTACAGGACTCCTTAGAAGCAGAACAGGCAATTAATAACCACAGTAAAGCTACAGCAGATGATAATGATAGTGATACAGATTTTACGAACAGAGATAATATTAATGCATGTGAGTCGGACGATGATTTTGATCCAAATTTCAGAACAGCTGGAGATAAATCATGTTATAAAGGAAAAACATTTACATTCTCTAATGTAACTCTACCCTCAGGTTCTTATGATGCAACAACTGGTGTTCTTAAAGATGGAGCTTTAGTTGTTTCAGAAAATTCATCTGGTGATTATAGTACTCTACAATTTGGACCGACTGGAGTTGTTACTGGGAAGTTTAATATGGATTCTGGTAATCCAAGATTAACAATTACATTTAGTTCAGATAAAATTCTTAATGCAGGTACAGGGCCTGAATTATCAAGTAAGATAAGATTTGCGTCTTCTTGCGAAGGTTCAGGTGTCTCAGAAGCAAAATTTGACTATAGCCAACTTGGAGAGACCTGGTCTACACCAAGAATACTAAGAGTGCCGAAATTTGATCCTTCAACAGGTAAATCGACAGGAACCCTCGATAATGATAGATATGTAGCTGTTATGGGGGCTGGATATCCAAGCTCGTCAAAATGTTCTGGATCAGCTATGTTTTTTGTAGATCTTGGCATTAGAGCACGAGGCTGGTAAATTATATGGAACTGAAATTTTAGGTGGTCCATTAAAAATTGTAGATAGTGATCCAGATGGAAAGAAGCTAGGTCTCTCGGGTACTTATCCTACAAATGCAAGCCCAGTTAAAAACGCAATAACTGCTGCGCCTGTTGTAATAACTGCTGATGCAGTTGGAAATGCACCATGGAGAGGTGGTTTGGTCTACATCAATGATATGGAAGGCAAAATTACTAAAATAAACTTAACATCAGACAAAAAATTATTTGACCAACAAGTTATTATGAATTTAAAAGCAAATGATACAAATAAAAGATTAAGCTTCTTTGAAATGGATGGAGCAATAGGATCTAGCACCGGAAACTTTTGGTTATTTGGTGGTACTGGTGATTTCAATAGGATTTCAGAAATTGATGATGGAATGAGTTTGATGGATAATATAGTTTATGGTATTCGTGACTTTGATTTTCCATATTTTGTACCTCACCCAACTTACCCTTTACCAATAAGTGGAGAAGCAGATTTTGTAAGTAAATCAATGGAAGCATTGGAAGCAGAGGCAGGCGTACCAACTATTGAGGACATGGATTTATGTATTGATACAACTGGTACAAATGCTCCTACATGCAGTCTTACTTCTTCAAAAATTGGATGGCGATATCACTTAGGTAACGCTGACGGATTACCTACTGGTGAAACTGAAAATTTATTTAGAAAAGCTTCAGCAGCGCCTACAGTTTATCGTGGAAAAGTTTATTATCCAATTTATGAACCTGATAAATTTAATAATTGTAGTTTAGGAACGGCTTATGTTTGTGCTTATGATGATGAATGTGGTTATTTAGATTCATTACATATAGATAGTTCAGTTCAAGCAGGAAATTGTTATGAAGTGGGCGCGGGTATTTTATCTAAACTAGTAGTATTTGGATCTAGATTATTTGCTAACCTTGCCGGACCTTCTGAACAAAGTGAGACACTAGTTGAAATATTAGCTAGTGATAAACAATTTAGATCTTATAGAAAATCTTGGAGAGAAAATTTTTAGTTGGAACAATATTTGAAATCCAACTCTTTTTATCAACTTAAATCAGATATCGTGTGATTATATACATGATTACACCGAGGACAATAAATGGACCAAAAGGAATTTGAGAAGATAAATTTTTTCTTTTTTTTATTAACGAAGGTAAAGTTGCCATTAAAGCAATAAAGGATGAAAAAAATAAAATAAATGGTAACGAAATCCATCCAAACCAAAAACCAATTGCAGCTAATAACTTAGCATCACCTAGTCCCATTCCCTCTTTATTTCTTATTTTCTTATATAAAAAAATAATTAACCAGATAATAAAATATCCAGAAATTCCACCAATCAAAGAGTTAATGTAATTAGGAAATAAAAAAAAATTATCGATTTGATGAAAGGATTTTGCAAAACCGATAACCATCAGAGGGTATGTAAGCTGATCAGGAATAATAAAATGATGGAGGTCTATAAAAAATATTATAATGAAAAAAATACTAAGTATTACCAACAATAATGAAGTGATGCTTATCCCGTAAAAATAATATATAATTGTAAATGAAAGTGCTGAGATTAGTTCCACAATAAAATATTCAAAGCTAATTTTATTGTGACAATTTCTACATTTGGCTTTAAGTATTAAAAAGGAGAATAAAGGAATATTATCGAACCATTTAATTGTTTTTTTACAATTAGGGCAGAAAGAACGGCTATATATGACACTTTTTTCAATTGGAATACGATGGATACAAACATTTGAAAAACTACCCCATATACAACCGAGTAAAAAAAAAAGAAAAAAAAACACTAATTAAATTTTAAATTGGGAGGCAATATTAATAATACCGTTAATACAATATTGAATAAAAATAACAGCATCCTGAACATGAATATAAAGTCCGGGAGAATTAATTATGATTTCCATGACAATTTAAATTACCAAAAAAAAAGAGGAATTCCAAATACAAAAATGTTTTTTAAACCCAAAAAAATTGAGCCCAATAAAGAAAATCTTTCACTCAATGAAGATCTAGCAATTATTACTAAAATGAATCAAGAGTTCGCAAGATCACTTGATTTAAAAGAAACATTACAAACAGCTCTAGAACTAATCATAAATAGAATAAAAGCCCAAGCAGCAAATATATTTTTAATAGATGATAAAAAACAAGTTTTTCAATGTATTGCATCAAAATATCAATCTTATCTCGATGAATATGAAATACCATTAACACAAGGAGTAATGGGAAAAGCAATACTTCAAAAAAAATGTGTAAGAGTGGGAGATGTTAGAAAAGACGTAAGAGAAATTGCAGAATTTTATTTTGATTTGGATAATAAAACTAATTTTACAACTTATTCTGTTCTTTGTTCTCCTTTAATAGTTGCTAATGAGTGTATCGGAGTAATTCATTGTTTAAATAAAAAAAGTACAGATAAATTATTTCAGGAAGGAGATAGAAAACTTCTTGAAACTTTATCAGGACCAGCAGCTCTAGCAATTAGAAATGCAAAAATGGCAAAAGAATTAATAGATAAGAATAGAATGCAAAAAGAAATAGAGATTGTCGGTGAAATTCAAAAAACTTTATTATCACAAAATAAAGATGACAAATTTCCAATCGCAGGTATAAACATTCCTGCTAAAATTGTTTCAGGAGATTTTTATAATTTTTCTGATTTAGGAAATGGTAAGTACGGTTTTGGTGTAGCTGATGTGTCTGGTAAAGGAATTAAATCTTCTTTGTTGATGTCTAAGGCTTCAAGTCTTTACAGATGTTTAAGTAAAACTATATTTTCACCAGCAGCGTTATTAGATTTACTTAATAAAGAAATTTGTGAAACAACATCACGAGGAATGTTTGTTACAATGTTGATTGGTATATATGATAGTAATAAAAAAGAATTACTTCTATCTAATGCAGGACATGAACCTCCTTTAGTTTTTAAAAAGGATGGAAATTTTTCAAATTATACAGAAGCAGGTCCGCCTTTAGGCATAATGTCTAAAATTAAATACAAAGAGTCGGCAATAAATTTTTCAGAAAGTTCTATGTATGTTTTTACAGACGGAATTACAGAAATAAAAGATCCAAATGGAGAAATGTTAGGTGCTGAAGGTTTTCAAAATTATATAAAAAAGTTTAAGGATGAACCGAGTAACGATAGATTAAAAAAAATTGTGGAAGATATTGTTAAGTCAGGAAAAATTCAAAAGGACGACCTTACAATTGTGGTTGTGGACGGAAAATAACTCTAAATTATTTTTTTTATATAATTAAAATAATAAAAGTTCCCCAAAGAGTTGAAATTTTATAATCTTAATAAAAAAATTTATCTAAAATTCGTGATTGTCGCACTTTTGCAACATATTAGGACAAAATTATTTCACAACTTATAATTTATTTTTAAATTTCGTAAAAAAAATACCAAATTTTCAAGACTCTAACACAAAAATTAAATTTTTCTTAAAATGTAAATAAGTGTTGATTTTATTGAATATTTTTTTTTCTTAAATTTTGGTCAAACTCTAACACAAAACTACCTTTTTTTCTTGTGTTAGAGAATGCCAAAAATCTAAAAAAAACTTAAAAGCAGAGCAAAAAATTATTTAGCTAAAAAGTCAATAAAATCAACAATTTTGGTAAATTTCAGAATTTATTATTTAAATATTAACAATTTTTGTTTGACATTAATCCCTTTTGTGTTAGAGATTCGTTAAATTGTGTTAGAGTAAAAATTTTTTTATTATGTTTTATGGACGATAAAGAAAAAGAAAAATTTGGTGTCATTATAGACAAAGATAAACAACCTCAGGATGAACAACCAAAAGTTGAGGAAAGCACTCCTGTAGATGAAAAAATAGATAACCAAGTCGAAAATAATCAAACTTTAGAACAAAAACAACCTGAAAACGAAAATGTCCTAAAAGAAACTAGTACAGATGATAAAATTTCCGAAAATATTACAAACGAAACACAAAATAATGAAAATGAGTTAAATCAAGATCAAAATTCTGAGAAAAAATCTGAAAATGAGAATGAGGGCATTACTCTTTCAGAAAACAATGATGAAAATCAACAAGAAGAAAAAAAAGAGCACCAGGTAATTCATAAAAAAGATGGAAGACTCCACATTTATGTTCGACAAGATAAATACAAAGGTGAACTTAAATCAAAAAATTGGGTTGGAAGGCTTTATATAGATGGAAAACAAAAAATATCTTCATCAGGAACACCAAATCTTGATGATGCAATACCAATTTTAGAAAAATGGTTTGATGATGTTCACAATCAGAAACAAAAAGAATTAAAAAAACTAGAAGAGGAAGCTTCAAATGAAAAAGAAAAATCTTCTGAAGATTTAGAACAAGTAAATGTACAAACAAACAAAGAAAACACAATTCAAAACGAACCACAAGTATCTATCAATACCGAAAATTCTAATACAGATAATCAAGATGAAGCACAGCCAAAAACTTTTTTAGAAAAATTAAAAAATATAAAATTTAAAACTCCATCATTTGGCAAAAAAAGCTCTGGTTCATCAAGTTTCAAACCCAACACTGGAAATGTTAAAGAAAAATTTAATAATTTTATTAAGTCTAAACTTGGAAAACAAACAGTACAGGGAGAAGAAATTGTAGGGGTAGAAATTACCAATAAAGAAATTAGACTTTCTCAAATTTCATCTAATAAAGGAAACCAATGGGTTCTTGATAGATTTTATGTTCATCCAATTGAATTACCTGATGATGCAACAATTGTTGATCATGCAACAAAAGTAAGTGAAGAATTAAATACAGCTTTACAAAAATCAAAAATTACAACACCAAATGCAGCTATTGCTATTCCTGTAACAAATGCAATCATTCGGGTAGTAACAGCTCCTCTAATGAATGACGAGGAATTAAGAAAAGCAATTGATACAAGTTCTCTTTGGGAAAATCTTGTTCAACTTACAGATAATTTAGATGATTATTCTATATTCCATCAAGTTATAAATAGAAGTCCAAAAGAAAATACTATGGATATTTTATTTGTCGCTTCAAAGTTATCAGACATTAATAATTACACATCAATTATTAAAAATAGTGGATTAAATCCAGTTATCATTGATGTTAAATGTTTTGCTTTAAAATCTGCAGTAGACCAAATTAATCAAATATCAAATAAAACTGATGACGTTAACTTTACTGCTCTTTTAGAATTTGGTCTCGATGAGAATTATGTAATGATTTTATATAATAATAACCCAATAATTACTGACATTTTCTTAAGAGGACAAGATAGGCAGATTTTAAAAGACTCTCAAAACCAAGAGGAAAAAGAAGCACTTGTAAGAAGGTTTATGACTCAAGTGAAGCAAGCGATACAAGATTTTGAAACAAAATACGAAAAAAGAGTGAGAAATATTAAAGTTGTATCGAATTTAGCAAATGTCGAAGAATATTTAGGAAACTTTAGAAAAAGTTTAGTAAACACCGGTTTTAACCTTTTTGATCCACTTGATGGCTTAAAAATTCCAAAACAGCTTGAGGATAAAGTGAATTATGAGAATAGATCATATTTTTCTGCTGTCGTTGGTCTTGCATTTAGAAAACTTGATGTTTTTGGTTATTATAAATTTGTAACCGCTGTTAAAAATATAAACTTACTTCCTAACAGGGAAGGAATGATTAAGCAAAAAAAAATGAAAGCATTTTCGAATTTTGCTTATAAAGGATTTGTTGGCGCGGTAGCTGGAATATACTTAATCTTATTTGGTTTAGCCTTTTGGAATATTTATAGTTATAATAATGAGTTAAAAAATTATAATAACGTTTTATCCCAACACCAAACTGCAGAAAAAAATTTTAAAACAACTGCTAAAGAGCTATCAAAAATTACTACCACGCTTAAGTTAAGTAACAGTTTAAAGTCTAATAAAGATTTAAGTTATAGAATTCTTGCACAAATTGCTTCAAGCGTGCCTAACAGAATTAAATTTAATCAAGTTGAATATGATGGAGTCAGACAAGTAATAATTACAGGAATAGCCGCAGGTGATAATGATATTTTACAACTAATTAGAAATTTACAAAAAAAAGATTTAATAAAACAAGCATCATTATCTAAAATGAATCTACCTGCAGCAAAAGCTGGAGGTCAAGCAATGAAAGGATTTAAAATTTTTGTTAAGATTAAGGGATAGTTATGGATTTAAATGAATTAAAAAATTTGAATATGGAAGATTTAAAAGCAAAAGTCCTAGCTTTTGCAGACAAGAAAACTCTTATTAAGATTGGTATAAGTCTTGGTTCAATAATTGTTTTTTTAATAATTTATTACGCAATATTAAATCCAATCGTAAAAGACAAAAAAACAAAGATTGATGACATGAAAACTAAACAAGCAGAAATTACTAAATTTAATAACGATATAGCTAATATTAAAAAGAAAATTAAAAAATTAAAACCTCAATATGACAATTACTCGACATTATTTCATTCTAGAGCTGAAGTAGAGGGCTTATATCAAAATCTTAGTGAATTTGCTGCAATAAATGGTCTTGTAATTTCAAAAATTGAAAAAGGTAAACCTAAAGTAGTAACAAAGTCAGAAGTATTAAATCCGAAGAAAAAGAAAAAGGCGAGCAAAAAGAAGAAGAAAGCCTCTAAAAAGGAAGAGATTAAAAAAATTGCTTATTATAAAATACCCGTAAGTTTTGAAATAAGAGGTAATTTTATTGGCTATATTAAGTTTAAACGAGCCCTCTCTTTATCTAATAAAATGTTAAATTTTGACAAAGAATCAGTAAAAGTGGTAAAAAGTACTGATTCAACTGGAGCGATAAATGTATCTGGGGTATTAACAATAGTGGGGTTGGCAGATGAGTTTTACTAAAAGTTTATTTAACTGCATAACATTTTTATTAGTTATGTTTTTATGCGTTGAATTAAAAGCAGATGAAAATAAAAGTAAAGAAGAACCTTTACCGTTAAATGATCCGTTTGTTGGAGACGCCTCTTTAAGTGGTGGCGTCAAAGTATTGTCAGATGGAACAACATCCTCTGAACAAAAAAGATTAGATATATTCACTTATAAATTAACTGGACTAGTTCAATCCGATAGCAATAGTTTCATATCATTAATTAATCAAGATGGAGAAAATGTTACTGTTGAAATTAATGAAGAAGTAAACGAAGGGGTTAAACTTATAGATATGAACCAAAAAGAAGTTGTTTTTTTGGTAGAGGAAACAGACTCTTATTTAATAATGAATTTTAAGAATGAGATAAAGGAGACAAGTGAATACTAAATACTTTAGATTTCTTGCTTTATTAATTTTTTCGTTCGTTTTTTTAAACGGTTGTACCCAAGGTAAATTCTCTAAATCAAAAGATTTTAAACATCCTACCCCTCTAATTAAAGATGATATAAGAAAAAAAGGTACTATTTACTGATTCCTGAGGATTTCAAATCTTTGAAACAGTCGGTCAGTTTTAAATTTAAAAATCTTGATTACAAAGAAGCCATGATGTTGATGGGAAAGATTGGAGAAATAAATATATTAGTTGGTGATGAAGTTGCTGGATCAATAAGTGCAGAATTAGTTAATGTCCCATGGGATAAAGCATTTAATGCTTTATTGGATATGAAAAATTTTGCAGCTGATATTGATGTTGCAAGTAATTTAATAAGAGTTCACTCACCGTCAACATTAACTGCACAAGAAAATTATAAATCTTCAAGAGCAGCTGCTGTTAAGAAAAAAGTAGAATTAGAGGATTCAGTTGAACCAATCGTTTCAGAAATTTTTAGACTATATTATATTGCACCTGCTCAAGCAAAATCCACAATATTAGAATTGTTTGCTAATAAGGATGATAATTTTTCAACCATACAAATTACTGAGGAAATAACAACTAGATCAATTATAGTTAGAGGAAAAAGTGAAGATTTAGATGTTGTAGAAAACATAATTGCTGAAATTGATGTTAGAACTAAACAAGTTTTAATAGAAGCTTTCATCGTTGAAGCTGATTCAGAATTCGAA
>LULK01001306.1_pt1 | contig 15858 bp, 16 predicted proteins | sample 728181 | NCBI WGS metagenome assembly LULK01 (sample SAMN03860291, study PRJNA289734) | marine metagenome | biome: seawater column; feature: ocean; material: water; isolation source: Red Sea water column Station 169 - depth 10m | place: Saudi Arabia: Red Sea | collected 2011-10-15 | depth 10 m | reverse complement strand
TACCTGTTTCTAAACTAATCTTCTTTCCTGCTACTTCAATTTCCTTCTTATATACTTTAAACATTTCATTTCCATTTCGTTTCATTCCATTTCGTTCTATCTAAATTAATTTTTATTTTCTCAAATTCAACTTCGACAGTACATTCTTATAAGAGTCAATCTTATTTCTTTTAAGATAACCTAACAATTTCTTTCGTCTATTTACCGCTTTAAGTAACCCGACCGAGGAATGTTTGTCTTTTTTAAACTGCTTTATGTGTTTAGACAAATTCTCAATTTTTTCAGTTAATAAAGCTATTTGTATCTCAGATGAGCCAGTATCTTTTTCATGGATAGCTAATTCTGATGTTTTTTTATTCATATATATTTTCCTATTTATTTGTTTGTTTAATTAAATTTTCAATTTTCTCTGCATACTCAAATGACTCATCTTTATGAAAAAGAATTTTTGGTAAAAACTTAACCATTACTTTTTGTGAAAGAATTTTTCTTATTAAAAATGAATACTCTTTTAATTTCTTGACAACATTATCTGCATCCTTTCCTCCCAAAGGCAGAACATAAGCTTTTGCAATTTTTAAATCTTGACTCATTCTAACTTCTGTAACTGTTATATTGTTAGTTTCTAAATTCGGTACTTTAGCCTCATTTCTCAATAAAATCATACTCAAAGATTGTTTAATCATTTCACCAACTCTTAATTGTCTCTGTGATATTGGTTTTCCTATTTTATCAGCCATTATATTGTTCTCTCCTTTGATATGACATTAAATGCTTCAATTGTATCGTTTTTTTGAAAATCCATATAATCTTTTAAAGTTATACCGCACTCTTGACCATTATTAACCTGTTTTACCTGATTTTTTTCTCTAAAAATACTGCCAATTTTACCTGTAAAAATGATTGACCCATCTCTAATAATCCTTACGTTCGAGCTACTTGAAATCTCTCCATCAGTAATTTTAGATCCAGCAACTTTTCCAGCACCTGAAACTTTAAATATTTCTAAAATTTGAGCAGTACCAGTAATTTTTTCCTCAATATCAGGTGTAAGCAAACCAGACATTTTTTTCTTAATAAAATCTAAAACTTCATAAATTATATTGAAAGAAATAATCTTAATATTTTCATTTTCTGCTAATTTTTTAGCTTCCTTACTTGGTTTTACATTAAAAGCAATTAACACAGCATTTGATGCTTTAGCTAAGGTTACGTCTGTCTCAGTTACCATTCCAATGTCTGCTAAAATAATTTTTGGTTTTACTTCATCGTGTTTTATTTGACTAATAGCATTTTTTATTGCCTCTGAAGATCCATGTACATCAGATTTTATGATTAAATTTAATTCCTCAGATGATTTATCTGAAAAAGCGGATTCTTTTGTTGCAAACGAGAGAGGATTTTTACCTTCTTTACTTTCCTGGGCTCTATTTTCACTTAACATTTTGGCCTCTTTTTCAGTCTCTAAAACAATAAAGTCATCACCAGACTTTGCTGCTCCATTAATCCCCAAAATTTCTACTGGTGTTGAAGGTAAGGCACTATCTATTATTTTTCCTTTATCATTTACGATAGCTCTTACTTTTCCCCATCGCAAACCACTTACAAAAAAATCTCCCTTTTTAATAGTTCCTGATGTTATAATTATATTGGCCACGGGTCCTCTGCCAACATCAATTTTTGACTCTAAAACAATTCCTGTTGCTTTAGACTCAAAGTCAGTTTTTAAATCTAAAATTTCAGCTTGTAGAATAATAGACTCTATAAGCTTATCTAAATTTAACTTTGTCTTCGCAGAAATTTCAACCATTAAAGTATCACCTGATAGATCTTCAGCAATCAACTCATGCTCTAAAAGTTGATTCTTAATTTTTTGTGGATCTGCATCAGGTAAGTCACATTTGTTTATTGCTACAACTATTGGAACTTTTGCTGCTTTTGCGTGTTTAATAGACTCTACAGTCTGAGGTTTTACACCGTCATCTGCTGCAACTACTAAGACTACTATATCAGTAAGTTTAGATCCCCTTGCACGCATTTCGGTAAAAGCAGCATGCCCAGGAGTATCAATAAATGTAAGTCTTTTAGAGTCACTCTCGATCTGGTATGCACCAATATGCTGAGTAATTCCACCAAACTCTCCAGAAACTACATTTGCACTTCTTAAAACATCTAGCACAGAAGTTTTGCCATGATCTACATGTCCCATTACAGTAATAATAGGTGGTCTATTTTTTAAATTTTCAGATCTCGACTCTTTGATCTTTTTAATAATCTCCTCTGCTTTTTCCTCTCTTATCGGATTATGCCCAAATTCTTTTACTAAATATTCCGCAGTATCTGCGGCTAGAGTTTGATTTATTGTAACTGTAACTCCCATTCCAAACAAATGCTTAATAACATTGCTAGATTGTTCAGCCATCCTATTAGCAAGCTCTCTTACGGTAATTGCCTCAGGAATGTTAACGTCTCTTTTAATATTTTTAAAATTTTCATTATTTTCATCTTTATTAGAGTTTTTAAGCTCTTTTTGTCTAGCTCTTTTTACTGATGCTAAACTTCTTTCTCTTGTTTCAATCTCATCACTTAAAGCACGAGAAACAGTAAGTTTAATTTCTCTTTTTTTTGTACCTGATTTTGATTTTTTATCTTTATTATCTGAATCATCTTTTAATCTTTTGGTAGCTCTTTGTTCAGCAAGCTTACGTTTTTCAAAATCTGTTTGTATTGACGGCATTTTAGATGGAAATTTATTATTAAAAGTATTATTTTTTTTAAAATTTGGAGAATTAGATTTTGATCCAAAAGATTTTGAAAAGCTTACTTTTTTTGTTGATCGATCTGTACGCTTATCTATGAAAACAGTCTTTTGGCCTTTTGATTTGGTAGTTTGAAAACTTTTGATCTTATTTTTTGGATTTCCGGAAATAGTAAGTTTTGTTTTTTTGTTTTCCATTTATCATCCTTTAATCTTTGTAAACAATATTTCGCGCAGACATTATAAGTTCATCTGCTTCATTTTTTGATAATGCAAAATCCTCTAGATATCCTTGAATTTTTACTCTTTCACCCTTTATAACATCGAAACCTCCCGTTAATTCATCTGAGGCTAAATCAGCAAAATCTCCAAGATTTAATATCTTTTGCTCCCCAAGAGTAACTAGCATTCCAGGAGTTAAGCCTTTTAAATTAATAAGATCATCAGCTAAACCTAAATCCTTTATTCTTTGTGCAATATACTCTTGATCTTTTTGATAAAATTCTTTTGCTCTTTCAATTAATGCTTTAGCTGTGTCCTCCTCAATACCTTCTATTTTTGTTAAATTTTCTACATTTGTATCTTTAATATCATCAATTGTAGAAAAACCCTCAGCTACTAATAATTGACCTAAAGTTTCATCTAGTTCTAAGTTTTTTACGAAATTATCTGTTTTCTCTTTAAATTCTTGCTGCCTTCTTTCTGAGTCTTCTTGATCAGTCATTATATTTATTTCATAATTTATAAGTTTTGTTGCTAAACGAACGTTTTGACCTCTCCGACCTATAGCTTTACTTAAATTATCTTCTGTGAGAATTACATCCAACTTTTTTCTATCTTCATCAACGTTTACTCTCTGGACTTCAGCCGGTGATAGTGCATTTGAAACTAATATTGCTGGATCTTCAGACCAATTAACAATATCAATTTTTTCTCCTTGTAATTCATTAACCACTGCCTGAACTCTTGAACCTCTCATACCTACGCAAGCACCTACTGGATCAAGTGATGAATCAACTGCTTTAACACAAATTTTTGCTCTACTACCAGGATCTCTTGAAGAAGATTTTATTTACAATATGCTTTTAACCTATCTCCAGGTTTTATGTTTTCTCTCGGAATTAATTCACTTTTTTGAACTATGGCCTCTGTTCGTCCAAGATCCATAATTACGTTTCCAAATTCTAATCTTTTTACAATACCACTTAAAATTGTGTCTTTTTTGTCTATAAAGTCACTAAATTGTTTTTCACGCTCCGCCTCTCTCACATTAAAACTTATTACTTGTTTTGCAGTTTGTGCAGCAATTCTTCCAAAATCAAAGGATGGAAGAGGTTGGAGAATTTCATCACCAATTTTTTTATCTTTATTAAATTCACTTAAATTAATTGCATCTTCCAATTTTATTTCTGTATTTGAATTCTCTGGATTTTCTGCAATTATTAATTTTCTAAATATTTCGATATCTCCATTTTCTCTGTTTATTAGTACCTTTATTTCATTATCATAACCGAATTTCGATTTTGCAGCTTTAGCAATTCCTGTTTCCATAGAGTTTATAATTAACTCTTTATCAATCGATTTTTCTAAAGCTACTGCTTCAGCTATTCTTAAAAGCTCTAATTTATCTGCTCGTTTATTTAACATTTTTTACTCTGCTCCAAAAAAAAATGGGCCAAAGCCCATTTTGATTATTCGACAATGTATTTGAAATATATTAAAGTTTTTTAATTATTCAATAAAAACTATTTAGTAAAAATACTGATTTTATCAGTATTTTCCCATGAAAAAGCCCCATCATTTTCAGGATCTCTTCCAAAATGTCCATAAGCAGATGTTTTTTCATAAATTGGTCTATTCAAATTTAACATCTCTCGAATACCTTTAGGACTCAAATCAAAATTTTCTTTAATTTTTTCCTCAACAAATTTATTTTTTTCAATATCGTCATCAAAAAGATTTACATAGATTGATAAAGGCTTCGATACACCAATCGCATAGGCAAGTTGAATTAAGCATTTTTCAGAAATTTTTGAAGCAACAACATTTTTAGCAATATATCTTGCTGCATAGGCAGCTGACCTATCAACTTTTGTTGGATCTTTTCCTGAAAAAGCACCCCCCCCATGAGGTGCAGCTCCACCATAAGTATCAACTATAATTTTTCTTCCAGTCAAACCACAATCTCCATCTGGACCGCCTATTACAAAATTTCCAGTTGGATTTACATAAAATTCTTCCTCTTTAAAATCCTCCATAAAAATTTTTGGTATTGAATTAACCATATAAGGTCTTAGTAATTCCTTAACTTGGTCTTGATTTACATCAGGAGAATGCTGAGATGAAATAACGACTGATTTTACTTTTACAGGTTTTCCATTTAAATATTTAAAAGTGACCTGACTTTTTGAATCTGGTTCAATATTTTTTAATTTTCCAGATTTTCTATCATTAGCCATTAATCTTAAAATTTTATGAGAATAATGAATTGGAGCTGGCATATAACCATCTGTCTCATTACAAGCATAACCAAACATTATACCCTGATCTCCAGCACCTTCATCTTTATTACCAGCTGAGTCTACTCCCATTGCAATATCTGCAGATTGAGAATGTAAATGACTCTCAATTTTTGTTGCTTCTTTCCAAGTAAAACCGTCTTGGTCATATCCTATATCCTTTATACATTCTCTAACTTTGCTGATTAATTCATCTTTTTTTATTTCAGGTCCTCTAACTTCACCTGCTAATATAACTTTGTTAGTGGTAGTGAGTGTTTCACATGCAACTCTTGAATAAGGATCTCTGGATAGATATGTGTCAACCACCATATCTGAAATTCTATCTGATACTTTGTCTGGATGACCCTCAGAAACTGACTCACTAGTAAAAAGAAAATTTTTTAAATCACTCATTTTTGAACCTATTAAATGAAAAAATTAAAAAAATATACAATAAAATTAATATAAAGAATATTTTATTTCCATATTTTGAAAATACTGTTTGTTCTATGTCTCTTCTTTTATTAAAATCAATAAAACCATCTTTTCCATAATCTATTTTATTTTCAATTTCTCCTAATGGATTAATTATTACCCCAACACCATTATTGGAAGATCTGATTACATATTTTCCACTTTCTATTGCTCTATAAACACTATGAACTAAATGTTGTTTTGGACCAACAGATTTTCCAAACCAACCATCTTCAGAAATATTAAAAATATAATCAAAATCAAAATTTGTGCTTAATTTACCACTATAAATTATTTCATAACAAATTAATGGTAGGAAACTTAAGTTTTCAAAATTCTTTTCCATTTTAATGATCTTTCTTTTTTCGCCTCTTGAAAAAGATCCAAAGTTATTAGTTATTGCCTTAAGCCCAATCTTGTTTAAGAAACTTTCAAATGGCAAGAATTCCCCAAAAGGTACCAAATTTACTTTGTTGTAATTTTTTACTAAATTTAAATCACTATCAAATACAGAAAATGAGTTATAATATTCGTATTCCCCATTACTTATAGATCTGGTTGTTATTCCAAGCCCAATAAAATGATTTTCATTAAAATTATCTTTAAATAAATAATTATATAAGATTAATTGATCTTGATAAGTGTCAGGCACAATACCCTCTGGCCATAAAAAAAAAATTTTTTTTTTAGGATCTGGAGAACTTAAATTTATTAATTCAGAAATAACATTTTCTGTTTCAATGTTTTTAATAAATCTATTTAGACTTATATTTGAACTAATTACTCTAATTGTGTAAGAATTATCTTTAAGTTCTTTACTTAAAAAGTTGGTTTTATGAAAAACACTATATGTAATCATTAAAATTGGAAACAAAATTAACAAAATACAGACTAAAATTTCTTTTTTCGATTTTCGCAAAATATAAACTGCTGGTACGGTAAAAAAACTAATCACTAAAAGATTAAATGAGTATGTCCCTATGACTGAGAGAAAACCTAGAAAATCTATGTTTTCTGAAAAACTATAAATTATCAAATTCCAAGGAAAACCAGTTAATACATTTCCTCGTATATACTCAGTCAATCCAAATAAAAGTGAAAAAAGAAAGCAAGCACTTGTTACATCTCTTAAATTAAAGAGATAAAAAAAAAGTGTAACAAGTCCATAAAACAACCCCAAAAAAACTGGAATAATTATAAGTGCGATTGGTATTAAAAAATTGAAATTTTCATCAAATGTCAAAGAAATTGTTATCCAATATATATTTGTTAAAAAATACCCAAAACCAAATAACCAACCATAAAAGAAAAATAATTTTTTTCTATTTTGAATAACCAATCTTTTAAATAAAAAAATAAAAAATATGCTAAATGTAAAGAAATTAATTATAAAAAAATTTAAGGGAGGAAGGCTCAAGGAGCTTAATGCTCCAAGAGAAAATAATATTAAAACATCAAATATAAATTTTTTCTTCAATTTAATTTATAAATTTTTGAACAGATTTAAAAATTTTTTTTTCCTCATTTCGCATCTTTTTATAATCAGTTATTTTGATATGATCAAAATCTAATAAGTGTAAAAAACCATGAATAAAAATTTTTACAACTTTTTCTTTAAAAAGATGTGTGCTTAGTTTTTTAGGTTTATTCATATAATTATAACTAATTATAATATCTCCTAAATAAGTCTCCTTAGCCTTTTTTTTTTGATGAAATGGAAATGATAAAATATCTGTATGATTATTTTTTTTTCTAAATATTTTGTTTAATCTTTTAATATTTATGTTATTGGAAAGTAGGAGAGTTAAATAAACTTTTTTATTAATAAATTGAAACTTTTTAGGAAAATATTTGCAGATATTATTAAAAAAAATTTCTTTTTTTTTTAGTTTCTTTGACCAAGAATTATCCTCTGAAAGTACATTAATTTTGATCATTACTGTTAGAATATGCTTTAACAATTTTTGATACTAAAGGATGTCTAACAACATCTGAATGGTCAAAGTCCACAACTGAAATTTCATTTAAATTAGCAAGTAGTTTTTTTGCTCTTTCTAACCCTGAAGCATTTTTATGAGGTAAATCAATTTGAGAAGGATCACCATTTACGACGATTTTAGAGTTCTCTCCAATTCTTGTCAAAAACATCTTAATTTGGGTATCTGTAGCATTTTGAGCTTCATCAAGAATCGCGAAAGAATTTTTTAATGTTCTGCCTCTCATAAATGCCAGAGGAGCAATTTCAATATCACCAATTTCAATCATTCTTTGAATTTTTTCAAAATGAAATAAATCATATAATGAGTCATACAAAGGTCTTAAGTATGGATCAACTTTTTCTTTCATATCACCTGGAAGAAAACCTAGTCTCTCACCAGCCTCCACTGCTGGTCTAGATAAAATTATTCTTTCTATTTTTTTTTCTAACAGCATTGTCAGACCAATCGCAACCGCCAGAAATGTTTTGCCCGTTCCTGCGGGTCCTGCTGAAATAATAATCTCTTTCTCTCTTAAAGCTCTGACATATTCTTTCTGTTTTTCAGATCTTGGTATAATAGATTTTTTTGGAGTTTTAATGATATCAGTAACATTTGTATTTTTTACTTTTTCATTTATCATAAATTGATCGATCGATGAGAGAATATCCTTATTTTCAATGCTACCATTATTTAAAAATTGATTGACTAAAAATTGAATTGCATCTTTAACAATTTCGTTTTTTTCTGTAGTAGATTTAATTAAAATTGAATTTCCTCTAGAATACAGACTAGCACCAGTAATTTTCTCTAATTCTTTCAGATTTTTATTAAACTCTCCTACAATTCCCATTAATAAATTATTATCATGAAATATGACACTTAAAGTATTATTCTCTGAGTAAACAAATTTTAAGCTTGTTTGAATATTTTTTTTTACTGTACCGCTCAAATTTAGGCTACTTTCAATTTTATATTTCTTATAATCTCACCAAAAAGTGTGTTTTGATTACTTTTGTTTATTTTTACTTTCACAATCTTACCTACATCATTATCATTAGCATTAAATATAACTGATGTCATGTACTCTGATCTACCAAAAAATTTACCACTTTCTTCAGTTCCATTTTCAACTAAAACATCAATAATACTATTCTCTAATGATTTGTTCATTTTAATTTGTTGACTAAATAATTCTCCTTGAATTGTCTCAAGTCTTTTTAAAGATATTTTTCTGTCAATTAATTCTAATTTTGAGGCGGTAGTTCCTGGTCTAGGACTAAATATAAAAGAATAAGAATTTATAAATTTTATTTTTTTAATTAGATTGAGTGTATTATTAAAATCATTTTCATTTTCTCCTGGATAACCAATAATAAAATCGCTTGAAAATTTTATCGAAGAATTAATTTCTTTAAGTCTATGATAAACTTTAATGTAATCCTCGATAATATGCTTCCTATTCATTAATTCCAAAACTCTATTAGAACCACTTTGAACTGGTAAATGAACTAATGGCATTAATTTTTTAGATTTACCATAAGTTTCAATTAAATCGTCTGTCATATCTCTTGGATGAGATGTAGTATATCTAATTCTTAAAATTTCTGGAATTTTTTCAATTTCAATAATTAAGTCTGATAATCTGTAATGTTCATTCCTGTATGCATTTACATTTTGTCCAAGAAGAATAATTTCTTTAACTCCATTATTTGCTAATATTTTTGCTTCACTCATAATTTTATCAAATGGTCTAGAATATTCTGGCCCCCGTGTGTAAGGAACAACACAGAAATGACAAAATTTATCACAACCTTCCTGAATAGTTAAAAAAGATGATATTTTTTGTGAAGAGTTTTTAATTTTTTCAAAAAAATTAAATTTTGAAATGGCATCAAATTCAGTTTCATCCAGTCTTATTTGCTTTTCTAAATATTCTTTAATCTTGTTATTAATTTTGTGATAAGCTTGAGGACCAATAACTAAATCAATATATGGCTCTCTTTTTAACATTTCCTCATTTTCTGCTTGAGCTACACACCCGGCAACTATAACCATGGGCTTTAGTTTTGATTTAAATTTCTTTTTTAACCTTCCTATCTCATGATAAACTTTTTCTTTAGCTTTATCTCTGATGTGACATGTGTTTAATAAATAACAGCTAGCTTCATCAATGTTATGTGTTTTCACAAAACCAATTTCTTTAACAATATCATAAATACGATTTGAGTCGTATTCATTCATTTGACAACCAAAAGTTTTAATAAATATTTTTTTACTCATTGTTTGAGTTGATTTTAACACCGTATAATTCTAGTTTATGATCTACTAATTTATACCCATGTTTTTCAGCAACTTTTTTTTGAAGTTTTTCTATTTCATCATCTACGAATTCTATAATTTCACCAGTTTTAATATCTATTAAATGATCATGGTGTCCTTCATTCAATTCTTCATATCTTGCTTTTCCGCCTTTAAATTCATGCTTTGTGAGAATTCCAGACTCTTCAAATAGTTTTACTGTTCTGTAAACTGTAGCAATACTAATTTTTGTATCAATTTTTGATACCCTTTTATAAAGCTCATCAACATCTGGATGATCATTTGACTCTGACATGACCTTAGCAATTATCCGTCTTTGATCAGTAAGCTTTAGGTATATTTTCATATTTACAGTCATTTTTTTGCTCAAAATCCTCAAAACTAAAACAATAATAATCAGTTTTATTAACTAAATGAATTGCCTTAACAACTGAAAGTGAATTTCTTATTCCTGCGAAGCTACCAGGGCCTCTGTTAACATAAATTTCTAAGACTTTACTTAGATCTAAATTTTTCGAAAATAAAAATTTATTAATGTATAAGGCCAATTTTTCATAATTACTTTTACTATTTTCATATGTAATATTATAATTGGTATTATAATCAATAATCATGAGTAAAATTTTATCCTTTGTAGCATCTATTATTAGCTTAGTCATTTTGCAATTTTATTTTTTAACTAACTCTAATTCACAAACGAATAATAGCAAATATTATCCAGATGATAATGGTATTTTATCTTTAATGTATCATCGATTTAATGAAAATAATTACCCATCAACAAATATAAGAATGGAAATTTTCAAGGAGCAAATGATAACAATCCAAAATTTAGGATATGATTTTTTAGATCCAAAAAATTTAATCGAAGAGTATGATAAACCAAAAAACACAAAAAAAATTTTAATTACAATCGATGATGGATTTAAATCTTTTTACAATGAGGCATGGCCTTTTTTAAAAGAAAACAAAATACCATTCATACTTTTTATTTCAACAGAACCTGTTGGTAAAAGGGGATATATGACTTGGGATGAAATAAAGGAAATTGATAAATCTAGTTTTGGATATGTAGGACATCATTCTCACACACATAAATATCTCATAGAAATGGATAATAAAAGCTTTATCAAAGATATTGAAACTGCAACTAAAATTTTTAAAAATGAGTTGGGATATGTCCCATCAATTTTTTCATACCCTTTTGGAGAATATTCATTATTCATGAAAAATTATATTTCGAAAAATTTTGAATTAGGATTTGGACAACACTCAGGAATTATAGATTTAAATAAAGATAAGTTTGAATTACCAAGATTTCCAATTAACGAAAAATATGGTGATTTAAAAAGATTTAAGTCACTTATTAACTACTATCCCTTACAATATAAAAATTTAAATCCTGAAGAAAAAAAATTAAATAAAAATATCAACCCACCAAAATTTTATGTAGAATTTTTTCCAGAGCAAAAAAATATTAAGAATATAAATTGTTACTCAAATGAAGGTGATAAATGGGAAAAATCTAAAACAACTATCAAAAAAAGTATTTTATCGATTGAATTTAGAGAACCATTTGTTCCAAGAAGAGGTAGAATAAACTGTTCACTTAATGACGAAGGTAAATGGCGATGGTTTGGAACTCAATTTACAATAGTAAATAATTAAATTAAACTTTCTAATTCAATGCTGGATGGTAAAAGCTTAGCATCATCAAAATCTTTTAGATTATTTTGTTTAATAATCTGCTGAAGAACTTCGACATATTTTTCACCTGTTTGCGCATACTCGTCTAAGAATTTTGATAAAATAAGACTATCTAAATTTTTTCCTTCATCTCTCAATTTTGCTCTTGCTTTTCTAAAAGCTTTATATGAAGAATGAGTATTTAAATTTCTTTGATAAGCTCTTACTGAAGCTTGTAAAACATTAAATTTCATAACTTTGTGTCCTTCATTTTTATCTGAGTCTTTCGGTTTTAACCCCTCACCTGACCAAGTCCATTGTCCAAATAAAGCATTACCCTCTTGAGCAAACCTTGATGTACCCCATCCCGTCTCCTTTGCTGCTTGTGCTAACGCTAATGATACAGGCACTTCATCCATTCTTATTTTTAAAATGGATAAGTCTTTTGATGGAACTCCGTATTGTTTATATTTTTTTTCAAGCCATTTTTTTTCTAAATTTGTATTATTGCTTTTATTAATAATAGAAAATAATCTCTTACGATCTAATCTAATGTTATTATTTTCTTTTAGAATAAGAGGTAAAACTATTTGAATAAAAAATTCTTTTCTTTTTTTGGAGTTTTCAATTTTTTTTATTTCGTTGGGTAATAAAGTTAAAGCAACAGGTTTTACTAATTTTTTTTTTCTTACATCTTCAAGAGTATAATTGGTATCCTCAAAAAGCTGCTTAATAGTGGCTGCATTTAGTCTTACTGTGTCAGTTTCAAGTTCATTTAAACTAAAAATGTCAACCAATAAATCATTTTCGTTTAAAACTTGATTATCTTCTTGATTAACAACTTTATTGTTTAAAGTGTAAGCTAAAATTGTTTTTGAATTATTTTGATATTCTACATTTTCATTTTTAGTAAAATCTATAATCTGTGGCATAGAATAAAAAAAGGATATTAAAATAATTGAACAAATCAAAACTCTGGGAAGAGAACCCAAATTTCTTTGATCAAAAAATCTTAGAAATTTAATATTACGACTACTATATAATCTTCTCTTCATAATCTTATTCTGCCTCAACCTGCTTTATTTCTGGAATATAATGACATAATAAATTTTCTACACCTTGTTTTAGTGTCATTTTTGAACTTGGACAACCAGAACAACTTCCTTGTAACTGAACTCTCACAACACCATTCTCAAAATTTTTAAATTTAATGTCACCTCCATCTTTTGCAACAGCTGGTCTAATTTTCTCATCTAAAATTTGAATAATTTTTTTTTCTATTTCTTTTAAATCTTTTTTATTTTCATTAAGGCTTTTATTAATTACATATTCTTTGCCACTTGAATAAAAATCGTTAATCAAAGAAATTACTATATGTTTGATTTCATCCCATGAGAAATCGTCATATTTATTTATCGAAATAAAATCTTTGCCTAAAAAAATTCCCTCAACTCCATTTACAGATAATAAGTTTCTAACTAACTCATTATTAGTCTCATCCTTTCTAGTTATTTCAAATGACCCTTGGTTTGAAACAGTCTTACCCGGCAAAAATTTTAACGAGTTAGGATTAGGTGTATTTTCAGTTTGAACAAACATGATTAATATATAGTTCAAAATTAAAGAATTTAAACTAGATAATATTTTTTCAAAAACCCACTATTTCGTGAATTTTTTTAATTTTTTTACTGGCTATTTCGTTAGCTTTTTTAGATCCATCGGAAAGTATTTGATTTAAGTATTCTTTATTTTCTTTCAATTTTTTAATTTCATTCGATATTGGATCTATACAATCAACTAATGATTGTGACAAAAAATCTTTGAATTCAGAAAAATTTTTTCCAGAAAAAGTATTTATAATTTTTTCCAAATTTTCTTCTGACAAACTTGAATATATTCCAATCAAATTATTTACTTCTGGCCTTTTTCTTAATTCATCAATACTCGATGGCATTGGTAGGGTATCTGTTTTGGCTTTTTTAATTTTGTTTACAATCTGATCTTTTGTGTCTGTTAAATTTATTCTGCTTAAGTCTGATAACTCTGATTTACTCATTTTTTTTTGACCATCTTTGAGACTCATAATTCTTGAAAATTCTTTTTGTATTAAAGGTTCAGGTACTTTAAAAAAATGCTCAACATTGAAATCTTTATTAAATTTTTGGGCTATATCCCTGCAAAGTTCTAAATGTTGCTTTTGATCGTCTCCAACTGGAACATGAGATGCATCATAAAGTAATATATCTGCAGCCATTAAAACTGGATAAGAATATAATCCTATGCTAGCTTTTTCTTTATCCTTTCCGGCTTTTTCTTTAAATTGTGTCATTCTATTTAGCCATCCCATCCTTGCAACACAACTTAAAATCCAAGCAGTTTCTGAATGAGCAGGTACTTGAGATTGATTAAATAAGATACTTTTTTTTGGATCAATTCCACAAGCAATAAAGGTTGCTATAGTTTCGAGAGTATTTTCTTTTAAGTCTTTTGGGTTTTGTTTAGTTGTAATAGCATGTAAATCAACAACACAAAATATACAACTATTATTATCATCATTATTTAATTTTACAAAATTTTTTATAGCACCAAGATAATTGCCTAAATGTAAATTACCAGTAGGTTGAACACCTGAAAAAATTATTTTTTTCATAATCTAATACTTTAATTTAAGATCATTATAATTAAAAGCTTTGATAAAATACGATGCAACTAAATAAAATATTATACATAAAATCACTGAAAAAATCATAAAAAAGGATTTAAAATTATAATCATAAACTAATTGATTTTCAAAAATTGATATCAGATACATAAATAATATCCCCATTAAAATTGAAGTTAAAATAATTTTTATGAATTTAATTATAAATATATTATTAAAAGCGAATAAATTTTTATTTTTCAAAAATATAAATAGAATAATTGCATTAAACCAGGATGATATTGATGTAGCGATAGGTATGATGATAAAACCAATATCTTTAAAATAATAAACACTGATAAAAATATTTAGGATAACGGATGCGAATGAAATATAAAAAGGTGTTTTTGTATCATGATTTGCAAAAAAGAAACTAGAAAAAACTTTTATCAACGCAAAAGCTGGTAGACCATATCCAAAATAATGTAAGGCTTTTGCAGAATTTGATACTCCTTCTTCTGAAAAAGAACCATAACCAAATAATGCTGAAATAATTTCTTGTGATCCAATTAATAAAGCAATAGTAGCTGGTACACTTAAAAACATACTCAATTCTAAAGCTTTATTTTGAATTAAAACAATCTTGTCTTTTTTTTTGAGATGAACATATTTTGATAATTGTGGCAGAATTACAACTCCAATAGCTATCCCTGCGATTGCAAGATTAATCTGATAAATCCTATCAGCATAATACAAATACGATACTGCGCTAGCTTGAAAGGAGGCAATTATTGTTCCCACAAGTATATTTATTTGAGTTACACCAGAGGAAAAAATACTTGGTAAAAGTTTTTTAAAGAAAGTTTTTACTTCTTTTGTAAATTGAAATTTAAAGTTGAAACGTATTTTGTAAAATTTTTTTACAAATCTATATAAGAAAATTAATTGCAAAAAACCTGCAATAGATACACCATATGAAAGATAATACACAAGTTGATCGTTCAGTATTTTTGAAAAAATTAATATTCCTATTAAGATTATATTAAGAATAATTGGAGCTGCAGATGCAGCTGCAAACTTATTATGAGAATTCAAAATAGCGGCAAAAAATGAGGCCAGACTAACAAACAATAAAAATGGAAAAGTAATTCTTGTTAAATCAGTTGCTAATTCAATTTTTTTTATGTCATTTATAAATCCTGGTGCAATTAAACCTACAAATGTTGGCATAAATAACTCAATAACAAAAACTAGAAATAATAAGCCTAAAAATAATAAGTTAAAAATTTCTCCAGCAAAATTTGTAGATTTAGTCTTTCCTTTAACAAGTTGAGAAGTATAGCTTGGTACAAAAGCTGCATTAAATGTTCCCTCTGCAAACAATCTTCTAAACGTGTTAGGTATTCTAAAAGCAACAAAAAATGCATCTGCTACAAAACTAGTTCCAAGAAAAATTGCGATTAAAATATCTCTTAAATAACCAAGTAATCTACTGATAAT
>LULK01000656.1_pt1 | contig 15936 bp, 17 predicted proteins | sample 728181 | NCBI WGS metagenome assembly LULK01 (sample SAMN03860291, study PRJNA289734) | marine metagenome | biome: seawater column; feature: ocean; material: water; isolation source: Red Sea water column Station 169 - depth 10m | place: Saudi Arabia: Red Sea | collected 2011-10-15 | depth 10 m | reverse complement strand
CCTGTAGATAAATCTGCAAAAAACATTTGAGCATCTCTTGCTCTAACTTCTTTATCATTGATGTAGAACTTTGATCCTTTGTCTTTTTCAATTTTCCTTCTAACATTAATTTCGGTTAATTCCCTATATTGAACTGGTCCTTCATTACTCTCATTTCTTACTGTAACTGAAACTTCTGCAATATTTTTTGACGGTTTATTCGAAGTGCCAGAAAATATCACATCTTCCATACCAGATCCTCTCATACTTTTTGCAGACGTCTCTCCCATAACCCACCTTAGCGATTCCACTATATTTGATTTTCCACATCCATTTGGGCCAACAATTCCAGTTAAACCATCTTCGATTAAGAAATTGGTTTTGTCAGCGAATGATTTAAACCCATTTAATTGGATTTTTTTAAAGTCCATAGATAGATTTATATCAGTTTTTCTAAAGATTTTTTTAAATTTTTATAATTAAGGGATTTTTCAAACTTTTTGTTATTAATTATTATCGTAGGAGTAGCATTTATTTCAAAATTTTTTGTCCCTTCGATTCGATCATTTAAAACAAAATCTTCTATTTTTTTATTATCAACACATTTGTTAAAATTTAGACTAAAACCCTCATCTTTTAAAAACTTTTCTAAACTTGCATTTACTTCTTCGATTGTACCACCTTTGATCCAAGCTTGCTGATTAGAGTATAAGGTCTCTAAAATTTCAAGACTTTGACTTTCTTGACATTGAGCAATTTTTGCAGCATTTAAAGCAGCAAGATCTAAAGGAAAATGTCTAAATTCAATTTTGACCAATCCTTTATCTATATAATCTTTTTTTAGCTCTGGATAAACTTTTTTGTGAAAATCTGCACAGTGGCTACATGTTAAAGACTCATAAGCAATAATAGTAATTTTTGCGTTTAAATCTCCAGAAACAATTCTTTTAATTTCTGAGTTTGCATTGGCAAAAGAAGCAAGAAAAAAAATTAGTAATATAAATATTTTTTTCATTTTTCTTTAAATACTTTTGATAATTCTATAAGTGATTTCTTTATTTTTTCATTTTTAACATCATTAATTTTTTTATGAAACCTATCAATTGTCACATTATTCCTTTCTGAGCTTTCTTTTGTAATTTTCAAATTTTCGTCATCAAAACTCATAAATTTAATTTTTTCAACAACAGTGTATCCAAAATGATTGTTCATCCTATCAATAATATTTTTTTTTGAATATTCTAAATCAACTTCATGTCCTCTTTTGACCATGATTAAAAGAGTGCTAACACTAAATTTATTAGAGTTTTTTAAAGATTTCGGATAACAAACCTTAAATAAACTATCCCCAATAATGATTTTCCAGTTATTTAATATTTCAGAATAAATATGTCCTTTTTTATTAATGACTCTTTTAATATTTTTTGGCAAAGTGTCTTTAAAGGATCTTAATCCTTGAATGCTTCTATTTCTCTGCTTAGTATATTTTTTATAATGCATACGAAAGAACAATTATTAACAAAAAAAATTCTCAATTGGTATGATTTAAATAAAAGGTCGTTACCATGGCGAAAAGATGCTTCTTTTAAAAAAAAACAATACTACACTTTAGTTAGTGAATTTATGTTGCAACAAACACAGGTTGTAACAGTTATTCCTTATTTTAAAAGGTTTATAAAATTTATTCCAAATTTGAATCTACTTGCGAAAGCAAAAAATGAAAAATTAATTAAACTATGGGAGGGTCTGGGCTATTATTCAAGAGCTAGAAATTTAAAAAAAACCGCTCAACTAATTATAAAAAATTTTAAAGGAAATTTACCAAATAATTTTGATGATTTGACTAAACTACCAGGAATAGGAAATTATACTGCAAGTGCAATTTTAGCTATTGTTTTTAATAGACCATACATTCCATTGGATGGAAATATAGAAAGAGTTTTGAAAAGATATCTTTATTTAAAAAAAGATAAAGAAATTCAAAAGTCTTATCTTATAGAAAAAAAAAATATATTTGGAAAATCCTTGAGATCAAGTGATTATGCACAAGCCTTAATGGAATTGGGAGCCTTAATTTGTAAACCTACAAATCCAATATGTAATGAATGTCCAATTTCAAAAAATTGTAAATCTTACAAAAAAAAAGATTTTAATTTAATTAAGATTACGAAGAAAAACATAGAAAAATATTTCATTTTAAAAGTGTATAAAAAAAACCAAAGTTATTTATTAATCAAAAATACTAAGTTTAATTTTTTAAAAAATTTATCAATATTTCCTATGGAGGAACTTTCAAATCCTAAAAATTTTAATGAAAATTTAAACTTTAAAATGTCTAACATGAATATGAATATAAAAATTCAATATTTAAAATTTAATCAAAAATTTCCCTCATCTTACTGGATAGATAAAAAGAAATTAGATAGTTACATGTTGCCATCATTTACAAAAAAAGTTGTTCAATATCTAGAGAAAAATTAATGAAGGGTTATGGAATTCAATTATCTGTGAATAGTGTGAAGCTTTTAAACAAAATTGGATTTTATAAATTTAAAGATGAGAAAAAATTCAATCCAGATAAAATAAATTTTTATTCTATTAAAAGCACAAAGAAAATATGTGACTTAGATATCTCTTATTTTAACTCAAAAGACTGTAAGTATACTACTTTGAAAAGATCTGATTTGATAAATTTTTTAAATAAGGATGTAAAGGATTTGATAAAACATAGTCATAGTATTTCTCAGATAGAACATGAAAATCATAAAATTAAACTTACTTTTGAAAATAGAGAAAATTCTGAGTGTGATTATTTAATCATTTCTGATGGTGTTTTTTCAAATAGTAAAAATCTTATTTCAAAAAATCCAACTCGACCAAAATATAATAACACTCTTGCTATTAGAGGAATGATACCAAATTCTCCTAAAATTGATTATAAAAATATTTCGTTGTTTTTAGGTCCTGATTTTCATCAAGTAATTTACCCAGTATCTCAAAATGGAGATTTAAATTTTATAGCGATAATGAGATATGAACTTAGTTTAGAAAAACAAAAAAACTATTCTTTATTCAGTGAAAGTTCTTTTATTAAAAAAGTTTTAGAAAATGTTCCAAAAGAAAATAAAGTTTTTTTTGAAAACGTTAAAGAATTAAAGATATTTCCAGTTTTTGTAAGTAGCGATTTTTTTGAAACTAAAAATGATAATATTAATCTTATAGGTGATGCTTTTTTTGCTTTTCAACCATCATTTGCCCAAGGGGCATCACAGTCCATAGAGAGTGCTTATGAATTATTTAAGAGTATAGAAAATAATACAGAAGGTAATTATTTTAAAAGCAGAGTTTACAAAACTAAAATGGTGAATAATAGATCAAAATTCAATCAATTTGCATTTCATTTATCGAGCCCTTTAACTATATTTTTTAGAAATATTTTTTTAAAAAGGTTAGTTAAAAATAAAAAGTTTTTAGAGAGTTATTTGGGAAAAATATATAATAATTAACTATTAGAAATTAATCTCTGTCTTAAATGATCAATGGGAACTGACCGACCATCTAAATTAAAGTGCCAAAAAGTCCATCCATTACAGCTTTCAGCTCCAAGTAATGTAGCAGCAACTTTGTGAATTGAGCCTTCGGCTTGGGCGTGTTTAATACTGCCATCAGCCATGATTTTTGCATTAATTTTCTTTTTATTATCAAAAATGGTAGTACCTGGTTTAATTATTCCTAATTCAACTAATGAGCCAAAAGGTATTCTTGGTTTTGATCTACCATTTTGCAGGGTATCTAAATAATCATCTTCAATAGGTTTAGTTACTTTTAATCTTTGTTCAGCAGCTTTGAAATAGGTCTTTTCTTTTTCAATTCCGTAGTAATTTCTACCTAGTTTTTTAGCTACCGTTGCTGTAGTTCCAGATCCTAAAAACGGATCTAAAATTAAATCATTTTTATTCGAAGTAGCCAATAAAATTCTGTGAAGTAGGGCCTCTGGTTTTTGGGTAGAATGTACTTTTTTACCATTCTTCTTCAGTCTCTCAGAGCCATTACAGATCGGTAATTCCCAATTAGACCTCATTTGAAGATCATCATTCAAACACTTTAAGGATTGGTAGTTAAAAGTATATTTTGATTTTTCAGATTTTGATGCCCAAATTAAAGTTTCATGAGCATTTGTAAAACGTGTCCCTCTAAAATTTGGCATAGGATTTTTTTTGTTCCAAATAACATCATTTAAAATCCAAAATCCTAAATTTTGTATAGTTGTTCCAACTCTAAATATATTGTGGTAACTTCCTATTACCCAAATTGCTCCATTTTTTTTTAAAATTCTTTTACACTCAGTTAGCCAAGAGAAAGTAAATTCATCATATTTTTTGAAATTTTCAAATTGATCCCATTTATCATTTACCGCACAAACTTTAGATCTGTCAGGTCTTGTAAGCTCACTTTTAAGTTGTAGATTGTAGGGAGGGTCTGCAAAAATTAGATCAAAAGTTTCATCGGGAATTTTTTTTAATTCTTTTAAACTATCTCCATTAATTAATTTATTTTTTAAATCTAAATTCATTTTTTAAAAATAAATTAGACTCTAAAAAGATTCTTGGGTCAACCTACGATTGAATAATTTGGATTCGATTTGTGTAAAATTTTTTTTGGATTACTATATATTGTGTTTCTACGTGAAACCTATCTTATTTTATTAATAGGTGAAAAAGTTTTCCTATGATGAGATGTAACACCTAGTGTTTTAATTGCTTTTAAATGTTGTTTTGTCCCATACCCATAATTCTTATCCCAGCAATAACCTCTAAATTTTTTTCCTAAATTAGTTATCATTTTATCACGTGTAACTTTTGCAATAATTGATGCAGCAGAGATCGATGGTATTTTTTGGTCACCTTTAACAACTGAATTTAATTTATAATTTTTGATTTTTGGTAATTTGTTTCCATCAATCAGCACTAAAGAGGGTTTTTTTCGTAACTTTATAATAGCTCTTGTCATCGCAAGTAAGCTAGCATTCAAAATATTTTTTTTTTCAATTTCTTTAACGGTCGCTTTTCCTATGGCCCATACAGAGTTTTTTTTTATATATTTTGCTAAGATTTCTCTTTTTGTTTTTGTTAATTTTTTTGAGTCTTTTAATAATTTTTTATTTATAGGGTTATTTAGTATTACAGCTGCAGCATATACAGGGCCTATTAAGCTTCCTCTGCCCACTTCATCTACACCAGCAATTACTTTCATTGAATATTTATATTTAAATCTTGAATTTTTTTTTTAATTTTTTTTAAATCTTCCCACGAATATTTCTTATTTTCTGGAAATCTGATTAGATAAGAGNNNNTTATTAGAGATTAATTCTCTCCATTTTCCTCTTTCATCTGAGATTTTATTATTCATTCCGGTTACAGTCTCCATAGCAGTGCTTCCCATCAGCACTAAAATTTTTGGATTTATAATAGAGATATGTTCTTTTAAAAATTTTGAGTACCGCTTTATATCTTGAGTAGATGGTTTTTTGTCTTCAGGAATACGAAAGTTTATAGAGTAAGTGAGATATATTTTTTCCATTTTAATATTGATTGCGATTAACATTTTTTTTAAAAGTTCTCCCACATCTCCCTGAAAAGCAAATCCAGTTTCATCTTCTTTTTCTCCAGGAGCCTCGCCAATTAACATAATTGGACTATTAATGTCGCCATGACCAAAAATAAGATTTTTTGAATTCTTTCTTAAATTACAATTTTCAATTGAATTTATTTTTTTTTTAAGTTCAGAAAGTTTCTCGATTTTATCGTCTTCAATATTTCCTGTGTTATTTTTATGAGATTTGAACCTATTTATTGTATTTTTATGAAAAGAAAAATTAGGCTCAAAGCTATTTATCAACTCCTGCTCGTAATTAGCATTTTGATTTAAAAGTTTTTTCATCATAAATTATACTTAATGTTTTATAAAAATATAAAATTTATTTTAATTTTATTATTATTTTACCAAAATCCCTTGTATTCTAAAAGCAGAAGTTCTGAAAATTTTGATGCTAAAAATTTATCGAATTATTTTTCAGGTATTATAGCTTTAGAGAATAAAAATAATTCTTATGCTTTAAGTTTCTTTGACTCCTCAAAAAGTCTAATAAACAAACACGATCCTTTTATTGAGAAATATATAACATCTTTAGTTTTAGAAAATAAAGTTTCAAGAGCAGTAAATATAATAAAAGGAAATATTGAAAAAGATAATTCAAAATATTTTGATGCTTACTTAATATTGATTTTAGAGAGTATTAAAAACAAAAATTTTGAATTAGCTGATAAATATTTAGATGAAGCCTTTGATGTTTCTGAACAAAGAGGTTTAGAAATTGCGATTTTAGAAAGTTTTAAAGATTATGTTTATGTATTTAGAAATAAAACAATTAAACAAGATAATAGAAATTTTGGAAACCTTTCATTAATCAATCAAATGTTTCAAAGATGTTATTTAGATGATCCTAGAACAGATAATTTTTTCTTTAACGTAATAAATAACAATGAAGCTGATTACTCTAGATATAATTTTTTTTATATGAGTTATCTAATCGAAAATAATAGAATTGAAGATTTAAATAAACTAGTAAATGAAATTGGATATATCAATGCTAGCTTACTTCTTTCGCAAGCTAAAAGTTGGATAGAAAATAAAAATCAAAAAAAAATAAATCAAGTTTTTTCTTGTAAAAATCATAATCATATTATTGGTGAGTTTTTATTTTTGATATCGAGCCTTTACTCTTCTCAAGATAACTTTGAAAAATCAAATTTTTTTATAAATCTATCACTTTATTTGAACCCAAAATTTATTTATAATTTTTCTCTAATTTCAGAAAATTACTATTCAATTAAAGATTATAAAAAAACAAAAAAAATTCTAAGGAATTTTAAAAAGGACGATGAGTTTTTTTATTGGTATAGGATAAAAAAAGAAGCTCAAATAATTTCAAAAGAAAAAAATGTTGATGAGTCAGTTAAATTTATTGAAGCTAAATTTTATCATTTAGATAAATCTAATGTAAAATTTCTATATGATTTAGCTAATTACTACAGAAGTTCTAAAAGATACAAGGAGGCAATTCCTGTTTACACAAAAATTTTAGATGAGTTTGATAATAATGACGAGATGAAATCCGATTTGTTATACAGGCGAGGGAGCAGTTATGAAAGAATTAAAAATTTCGATAAAGCAGATAATGATTTGTTAAATTCACTAAAAATATATCCTGATGATGCTTACGTATTAAATTATTTAGCCTATTCTTGGTTGGAAAGAGAATACAAGATAAATGAAGCAATTAAGATGCTAGAAATTGCTTATGAAGCTGAAAGTGATGATCCATATATAATAGACTCGATTGGCTGGGCCTATTATCTGATTAATGATTTTTCAAAAGCGGAAGAATTCTTGATTAGAGCTGTTGAATTGATGCCAGATGACCCAATTGTAAATGACCATTATGGTGATGTTCTTTGGAAACTTGATAGAAAAATTCAAGCTAGATATTTTTGGTCTAATGTCCTTTTAATGAATGATGTAGAAGATGAAATAATAAATAAAATTAATTCAAAGCTGATTCAAGGCTTGTAGAGTTTTAAATAAAATGGCCACTCATAAGATAAAATCATATGCAAAAATTAATCTAGCTTTAAATATTGTTGGAAAAACCTCATCATTACACAAAATTGAAACAATCGTGGGATTTATTGACTTATTTGATGATATCTTAATTGAGAAAATAAAGTCAAAAAAAAATAAAGTTGAATTTGTTGGTAAATTTTCAAAAAGTATTACTAACAATAATACAGTAACAAAATTATTGAATATCCTAGAAAAAAAAAAATTGTTAAAAGGCAAGAAATTCAAAATAAGAATTTTAAAAAGAATTCCAGTTCAAGCGGGTTTGGGTGGCGGATCTATGAACGCCGCAAGTATATTAAGATATTTTATAAAAAAAAAGATTATAAAAATTAGTACAAAGGAATTAAGAAAAATTTGTAATTTAATTGGCTCAGATGTGATCTTAGGGCTTAATCCAAAATTTACTATTTCAAATACAAGACATAAAATAATAAGATATATGAATATCAAAAAGATTTATACTTTATTGATTAAACCTAAGTTTGGATGTTCTACTAAGGCTATATATTCAAAAGTTAAAAAATTTAGTAGACCTAAATTTTTGTGTCCTTCAAGAAAAATGTTTGATTTAGATTTTTTAAATCAAATGAATAATTCTTTAGAGCATGTGGCCTTTTTGCAATATCCAAAACTCAGACAATTAAAATTTTCAATAGAAAAACTAACAAGCCCAATATTTGTTAGGATGACGGGTTCAGGATCAACTTTGGTCGCATATTTTGCTTCAAAAAAAGTATGTGAGAATGCAAAAAAAATTTTTTATAAAAAATACAAAAATTACTGGTGTATAGCTTCAAAAACTATATAAGGTTGAATTTTTGTGGTATACAAAATTTTTATTGGGGCGTAGCCAAGCGGTAAGGCACGGGTTTTTGGTACCTGCATCCTAGGTTCGAATCCTAGCGCCCCAGCCAATTATGAATAGTATTTTAGATATAATTTTTCTTAGAAGAAATAATTTCAAAAATATTAGTGCAAGTATTAAAGATCTTTCGTCTCATAAAAAAGTGGATCAGATTTTTAAAGCAATTAAACAAAACTCTACCTCTGGTGAAATTCGGTATGTCGGTGGTTGTATCAGAAAGATTTTAAACAATGAAGTTGTAGATGATATTGATTTAGCTACGAATTTAGAACCTCAGGAAGTATGTGAAATTTTAAAAAATAATAATATTAAATTCTACGAGAGTGGTATTGAACATGGAACAATAACCGCGATGATAGATAATTTTAAATTTGAGATAACTACTTTAAGAGAGGATGTAGAAACAGATGGAAGACATGCTAAAATAAAATTTTCCAAAGATTGGAAAAAGGATGCCTCTAGAAGAGATTTTACAATTAATTCAATTTACTCTGATGATGCTGGTAATTTATTTGATCCATTTAATGGAAAAAAAGATCTTGAAAATGGCTATATCAAATTCATTGGAGAACCAGATAAAAGAATAAAGGAAGATTATCTTAGGATTTTAAGATATTTACGATTTTATTCAAACTATTCCAAACACCATCACGATACAGATGTTATTAAAAAAATAAAAATTAATATTGGTGGTATTTCAAAACTATCAAAAGAAAGATTATTTGATGAATTAAAGAAAATCACAAATATTAAAACATTAGAAAAATTATCAAAAGACAAAACTAGCTCTGAAATATTTTTAATGATTTTTCCAGAAATTAAAAATTTAGATTTTTTTTCAAAGCTGAAACCACACTCTTTAAATTTGGCCCGGGAATTTGATTTTATTTTTCTATTAATGTTAATGATATTAGATAATAGTGATAATGCAGATTATTTTTTATATAAGTTTAATATCTCAAATAAGGATAAAAAAAGGATAAAAATATTAGATAATTTTTATAGAGAAAATTCTTCTAAAAAAATAACGTTGAATGATTTAAATAAGATTTTTTACTTTAGTGGAAAACAAGCAGTTATTGATATTCTAAATTATAAAATTTTTAAATCAAAAAAATTAGATCTAAAGTTAAAAGAATTTAAAGACCATTTTATTAATAAGATTATCCCAATAATGCCTATTAAGGCAGATCTATTAATGTCTAAATATAAAATATCGAAGGGGAAGATTTTAGGTGATAAAATTAAAAGTATTGAGGAAAAATGGGTTGAAAATAATTTTAATATTTCTGATCAAGAAGTTGAAAATATTTTAAAAAATTAAATATATTTTACATCTTTAATTTCAAAATTTTTTATTCCTGCTGGTGTAGAAATTTCAACTAAATCATTTCTATTTTTTCCAATTAATCCTTTTCCTATCGGTGATTTAAAGTAAATAAGTTTTTCTTTTAAGTTGGCCTCATCTTTTCCAACAATTTTATAATTTATGTTTTCGCCATTATCTAAGTTTTCTAAAAAAACTGTTGAACCAAAAATTACTTTTCCATCATTCTTTAATTTTGTTACATCAATAACATTAGCTCTTGCAATAATATCATTAATTTCTGTAATCCTTCCCTCATTATGAGACTGTTCTTCTTTAGCAGCATGATATTCAGCGTTCTCTTTTAAATCTCCATGAGATCTTGCTTCTGAAATAGCAGCAACTATTTTTGGTCTTTTCTTTTCTTTTAAAAAAATTAATTCTTCTTTAAGTTTATTTAATCCATTAAGAGTTATTGGCTCTTTGTCCATATTATTTCCATTTCGCTAATGGAGGAAGTGACATCAAAATACCTTCTGTATTCCCACCAGTTTGTAATCCAAATTTTGTGCCTCTATCATAAAGTAAATTAAATTCTGTGTATCTACCTCTTTTAAAATATTGTTCCTCTTTATCTTTAGCAGTCCATCTTTTTTTGATTTTATTTATTATGATTTTATTAAAAATTAATTGAAATGTAACCCCTACATCTCTAACAAATTTAAAATCATTTTCAAAGTTATCATCCTTGTAGTCAAAAAAAATTCCACCTATACCCCTAGGTTCTTTTCGGTGTGGTAAGTAAAAATATTCATCACACCATTTTTTATATTTTTTATAATAATTTTTATTATGACGATTACACATATTTTTTAAAATTTTGTGAAATTTAATCTTTTCAATTTTGTCGTATTTTGAGGGCGTGACATCCATTCCCCCTCCAAACCAATCTTTCGTAGTACAGATATATCTGGTGTTAAAATGCATAGCTGGTATTAACGGATTTTGCATATGCATTACTACGGAAATACCAGATGCCCAAAATCTAGGGTTTTTTTTCGCTCCAGGAATACTATTTTGAAATTGTTTAGGAAATTTCCCATAAACTTTTGAAAAATTTACTCCAACTTTCTCAAAAATTTTTCCATTTTGTAAGATTCTATACTCACCTCCACCTTCATCTTTAGTAATATTTTTTTTCCAAGACGTTGATTTAAATTGAACACGTTTATTTTCAAGTTTTGTAATATCTTCACAAAATGAGTCTTGTAAAGACTTAAACCAGCTGCTTGCTAAATTTTTTCTTGTATCCAAATCCATTTTAAATTAATTCATTTTGCCTTAAACTTTCAGCTAATATAATTGCTACTGATGATGCAATATTAAGAGAACGCTTATCATTTTTCATAGGAATTTTTAGTCTATCTTTTATTGATTTATGTACTTTATCAGGAACTCCAGCACTTTCCCTTCCAAATAAAATTGTATCATTTTTATCAAATTTAAATTTGGTATAAGATATAGAAGCTTTAGTTGTCATCAATATAATTCTTTGATTCTTTTTTGACGTAAAAAAATCATCTACACTTTTATAAAATTTGATATCTTTTTCATCCATATAATCCATTACGACACGTTTAAATCTCTTATCATTCAATAAGAAACCACAGGGCTCTATAATTTCTAGTTTTGCCCCGAGACAAGAGCAAGTTCTTATAATTGCAGCTGTATTTTGGGGTATATCAGGTTCAAATAATGCAATTATAGGCCCCTGAATTGTTGAATTCTGTGTCATTCTTTCAGTAGTAAATTTGTTATTTTATATTATATGAATTCATATATTTAGGTAGAAATAATCTATTTTGAGTATATTTAAGAAAAAACATTAATGTCAGAAAAAAAAACCAATAGACGAGATTTTTTATTTACAGCAACCTATGCCGTAGGAGCAGTAGGGGTGGGAGCAACAATTTGGCCTATGATTGATCAAATGAATCCTGATGCCTCTGTAAAAGCACTTGCAAGTACAGAAGTAGATGTGAGCGCGGTTAATCCAGGCAAAACTATAACAGTTTTGTGGAGAGGGAAACCAGTTTTTATTAGAAGAAGAACTCAAGATGAGATAGCTGAAGCGAGATCAGTAAAGTTGGAGGAATTAAAACATCCTGAAAGCGATGAAGACCGAGCTAAAGATCCAGAGTGGCTTGTCATGTTGGGTGTATGCACTCATCTTGGATGTGTTCCATTGGACCAAAAAGGTGATTACAATGGTTGGTTTTGTCCATGTCATGGATCTCATTATGATACATCTGGAAGAATTAGAAAAGGTCCTGCTCCAACTAATATGGAAATTCCTAAATATGAATTTGTCAATAGTAATACAATTAAAATCGGATAATAATAATGAGTGATCATCAGTACACCCCAGAGTCTAAATTTGGAAAATGGTTTAATGACCGTTTACCTCTGCTTACACTCGCAAATCACTTAACTGATTATCCAACGCCAAAAAATCTAAACTATTGGTGGACTTTCGGAGGAATTTTAACTTTCTGTTTAATAACACAAATTGTGACAGGCTTAGTATTAGCAATGCACTACATCGCACATGCTGACATGGCTTTTGATAGTGTTGAGCATATTATGAGGGATGTAAATTATGGTTGGTTAATTAGGTATATTCATGCAAACGGTGCATCAATGTTTTTTTTAGCAGTCTACATTCATATATTTAGATCTCTTTTTTATGGTTCTTACAAAGCTCCAAGAGAAATAATTTGGATTATTGGGATTATAATTTATCTTTTAATGATGGCAGCTGCATTTATGGGCTATGTTCTTCCATGGGGGCAAATGAGTTTTTGGGGCGCAACTGTAATTACAAATTTGTTTAGCGCAATTCCTTTGGTTGGTGAAGGAATAGTTACTTGGTTATGGGGAGGTTACTCAGTAGATAACCCAACACTTACTAGATTTTTTACACTTCATTACTTAATACCATTTTTGATTTTAGGCTTGGTGGTATTGCATATTTGGGCATTACATGTTCCTGGAAATAATAATCCAGTAGGTATTGATATTAAGAAGCCATCGAAAGACACAGTACCATTTCATCCTTACATTGTTATCAAAGATGGTTTTGCTTTATTAATGTTCATGATCGTTTTTGCATTTTTTGTTTTTTATACACCAAATATACTTGGCCATGCAGATAATTACATTGAAGCCGATCCTCTAGTAACTCCAGCCCATATTGTTCCTGAATGGTACTTATTACCTTTTTATGCAATTCTGAGATCAGTTCCTGATAAACTTTTAGGTGTTGTTGCAATGTTATCAGCTATTTTTATTTTAGCAGCTTTACCTTGGCTTGATACTTCAAAGATTAGATCTGCAGTCTTTAGACCATTATACAGACAATTTTATTGGATCCTTGTTGCTGATGTTTTAGTTTTAGGCTACGTCGGAGCGATGCCTGCAGAAGGATTGTATTTACTAATTGCGAGGGTAGCTACAGCATATTATTTTTTACACTTTTTAGTGATTTTACCAGTTTTAGGATTTAGAGAAAAAACTCTTCCAATACCATTGAGTATAACCGAGCCAGTTCTGGGAGGATCTCCTAACTTAGCTACAGCAAAAAATAAAGAAAGTTCAATAATTAAGTGAAAAACTTCTTAAGAATATTTTTTTTATTCGTATTATTTTCTGGGGTTCAATCAAATTCTATTGCGGCTGAAAAAATAGAGTATTTAAAAACTGATTGGAGCTTTAAAGGACTTTTCGGTAAATTTGATAGAGCTGCGCTTCAAAGAGGATATCAAGTTTATACTGAAGTATGCTCATCATGTCATTCAATGAAATATTTGAGTTATAGAAATTTAGCACAAAAAGGTGGGCCTGAATTCACAGAGGCTCAAGCAAAAGCAATTGCAGCATCTTTTGAAGTGAAGGATGGACCGAATGCAGATGGTGATATGTTTACAAGACCAGGAAAATTATCTGATAAATTTGTAATGCCGTATGAAAATGTTAAGGCTGCTCAAGCAGCTAATGGAGGCGCATATCCTCCTGATATGTCAGTATTAGTTAAAGCAAGAGGTGGGGGTGTAGATTATATCTATTCACTTCTTCAAGGATATGAAGATCCACCGGCAGGAGTTACCTTAGACGATGGAGTTTACTATAATAAATATATGTATGGTAACAAAATCAAAATGTCTAACCAATTATCGGATGGATTAGTTGAATATTCTGATGGCACAAACTCAACTGTTGAGCAAATGTCGAAAGACGTAACAACATTTTTAATGTGGGCAGCTGAGCCTCATTTAGAGGCACGACATCAAATGGGTTTTAAAGCTATTATTTATTTAATAATTCTTACTGTTCTAGTTTATTTTAGCATGAAAAGAATATGGTCACGTATTGAAACGGAAGTTTAAAACATCCCCATCTTTAACAATATAATCTTTTCCCTCTAATCGCATTTTACCATTGGTTTTAGAATTTATCCAACCATTGTTATTTATAAAATCCTCATAAGAAACTGTTTCTGCTCTAATAAAACCCTTTTCAAAATCTGTGTGAATTTCACCTGCAGCCTTTGGTGCTGTACAGTTTTTTTGTATTGTCCATGCCCTTGTTTCCTCTGGCCCAGAGGTGAAATAAGTATCAAGTTCAAGAATTTTATATCCTTTTTGTATCAATAAATCTAATCCAGTTTTCTTTATTCCAATCATTTCCATATAATTTTTTCTTTCATTTATATCTAATTCATTAATTTGATTTTCTATATCTGCTGAAATAATAAGAGTATTTTCTTGGTCAAACTTATTGACAAAATCTCTAGTATAAGCGTTACCATTCTGAATACTTTTTTCATCTACATTACAAACAAATATCTTTGGTTTTAAAGATAGTAATCCACTTTGTTTAAGTTGTTTTTTATCAAAAATACTTTTTAGATTAGATAAATCTTCATTTTTGTTTATTGAATTTAAAGTCAACTCAAGAATTTTTAACTGTTCATCATCAATATTTTTCTTATTATTCTTTTCTAGTCTTTTTTGAATTGACTCTAAATCTGCAAGCATCATTTCAGTCTCTATAATTTCAAGATCTCTTACAGGATTAACATCTGGATTAACATTCTGTATATCATCAGAGTCAAAGCATCTAATCATATGAATTACTGCATCAACTTCTCTAATATGTGAAAGAAATTTATTACCTAAGCCTTCGCCTTTTGAGGCTCCCTTAACCAAACCTGCTATGTCAACAAACGATATAGTGGTATTAATAATTTTTTTTGAGTTTGAAATCTTTGCTAAATTTTCCAATCTTTCATCTGGAACAGGAACAATCCCAATATTTGGATCTATAGTACAAAAAGGAAAATTTGCAGCTTGTGCTTTGCTAGAATTAGTTAATGCATTAAAAAGAGTAGATTTTCCCACATTTGGTAATCCAACAATACCACACTTAAAACTCATTATTTGTTATTAACTGTACTAGAAAATAAATCTAATTTTTTTTCAACAAGTATTGAGATGGACTCAGTAATATTATTTAAAGTTTTTTCGATTCCAACTGACTCATCCTCATTAAAATTTTGTAAGACATAATCAGCAATTTCCATATCGTTTTTTGGTTTTCCTATTCCAATTCTGACCCTTGAATATTCCTTTCCAATAAATTTATCAATAGAGGCTATTCCATTGTGACCTGCACTTGAACCGCCAAATTTAGCTTTTATCTTTCCAAATTCAATATCAAGATCATCATGAAAAACTACTACATCTTCAGCATCTATTTTAAAGTACTCAATTAACTCTCTGATACATATTCCAGAATTATTCATAAATGTAAGAGGCTTAATGGCATAAACTTTTTTGTCACCGATATTTCCTGTTGTAAGAAGTCCTTTAAATTTTGGTTTTTGTTTAGACAAATTAAATTTTTTATTAATAGAGTCTATCATCTTAAAACCTATATTATGTCTATTGTTCTCACTATCTGGAGTTGGATTGCCTAGACCTACAAATAAAATCATAATTTAATGAGATTAGATTAAACCTAATTGATTATTTTTTTTCTTCAG
>LULK01000304.1_pt1 | contig 15943 bp, 19 predicted proteins | sample 728181 | NCBI WGS metagenome assembly LULK01 (sample SAMN03860291, study PRJNA289734) | marine metagenome | biome: seawater column; feature: ocean; material: water; isolation source: Red Sea water column Station 169 - depth 10m | place: Saudi Arabia: Red Sea | collected 2011-10-15 | depth 10 m | reverse complement strand
AGAAAATAATTCACACATGTATTTTGTTCATAGCTATGAATTTGTTCCGGAGGATAAAAATGTGATTTCAGCAACAACAGATTATTCATCAAATATTGTCTGTTCTATTGAAAAAGAAAATATTTTTGGCACCCAGTTCCATCCTGAAAAAAGTGATAAGTTTGGACTTAAAATTATTGATAATTTTATAAATTTGTAATGAAAAAAATTTTTTATTTCACAATCTCTTTTTTAATTATTCTATTTATAATTATAAAATTTAATTTTTTAAATATTTCAGAAATTATTTTTCAAAATTTGCCAATAAAATCAAAAGTAATCGTAAGAACTTTAAAAAAAAGTGATAATAATTTTTGGTCAATAACAAATAATCTTTTCAATGATTATAATGAAAAATTTATTCCAGAAACTCAACAAATCAATCTCAAAGTACAAAAGAAAAAATTAATTTTTGATGAGAGTTTTGAGATAGATAAACCTAAAATTGAGTTCATTGTAGAAAAAAAAGATAGTCAGATGACACATTTTTTTAGCTATTTTTTTGATGACACAGATAGCCAGCTTGTAATAAGTGATTATATTGGAAATATTTATTTTGTTGATAAAAAAAATCTTTTTTCAAATGACGAAAAAATAATATTAGATAAAAAAAAAACAAATCTTCAACTAGACAAAGTTTTAGATATTTTAATTGTAGATAAATATTTATATGTTTCACATGGAAATATTAAGGAAACTAATTGCTTTAACTGGAATATATCCAAAGCACTCATTAATGAGGAAGAGCTAGAATTTGATAATATTTATTCATCCAAAGAATGTTCAGTTCAAAATTTTTACCAACCTCATGGAGGCAGAATACAGAAGTTTTCTATAAATGATGAAAATGGCTTGCTAATAACAATAGGACAAAACAATCCTATCAAAGTCAAAGATAACTCTATTATAGGAAAAATATTGTTTATTGGATTTAATAATAAAGAGCCAAAGATTATATCTAGCGGTCATAGAAATACCCAAGGTCTCTGGACAGATGGCACTATAATACTTTCTACTGAGCATGGTCCTAGAGGTGGCGATGAGATAAACAATATAAAAATTAATGAAAATTATGGTTGGCCGGAAGCTTCTTATGGAGAACCTTATGGTCCTAAAAATACTGAACCTAAATTTTTAAAAGATCATTTTAATTTTGGTTATCAAGAACCTGTATTTACTTTTTTAAAAGCTATTGGAATATCTGAATTAATTAAATTGCCTAATAGTTTTTCAAATTTTTGGCAAAATAATTTTTTAGTTTCTAGTCTCTGGGGACATTCTATTTTTAGAATAAAATTGGATAAAAAATTTAAAAAATTAATTTTCTATGAAAAGATATATATTGGTCAAAGAATTAGAGATATCATGTACTTAAAAGAAAAAAATGCAATTTTAGTGGCATTAGAAGAAAAAGGTGAAATAGGTATAATTACTAAAAATTGATAATGAAAATTTTTCCCGCAATTGACATAAAGAATAAGAGGTGTGTCAGGTTAATAAAAGGAGATTTCGATAAAAAGACTGAGTATGAATTGTCTCCAATTGAGCAAGCAGGAAAATTTAAAGATCATGGTTTTAAAAATTTACACATAGTTGATTTAGATGGTGCTTTAACTGGTGAAACAGTTAATTTAGATATTATTAAGAATATAGTTGGTAAATTTAATTTAAAAGTTGAAGTAGGTGGTGGTATAAGAAACTCTGATAGTATTCAAAAATACATCGATTCTGGTGTAGAGAAAGTAATTCTCGGAAGCGCTGCTATTAAAGACAAAAATTTCTTAAAAGAATCATGTGAAAAATTTCAAAATCATATTGCTCTAGGTTTAGATGCTAAAGATGGGTATTTGTCAGTATCTGGGTGGAAAGAAAGCTCTAATCAATTAACTTTAGATTATTTAAAAGAAATTAACGACTATGGTGTTAGTAGATTAATTTATACTGATGTAGATAGAGATGGTATGAAACAAAGTCCAAATTTTAATGAAACGATGAAAGTTGCTGAGATGTCAAAGTGCCCTGTAATTATATCAGGTGGTGTTTCATCAATAGATGATATTAAAAAAGCAAAGAATTTAAAAAATGTTGAGGGCATAATAGTTGGTAAAGCTATTTATGATGGTGATATAAAATTAGAGGAATTAGTAAAAGAAGATGCTTAAAAATAGAATAATACCTTGTTTGGACGTAAAAAATGGCCGTGTTGTTAAAGGAATAAATTTTGTCGATCTAAAAGATGCGGGTGATCCTGTAGAACAAGCCAAAATCTATAGCGATGGTGGAGCAGATGAAATTTGTTTTTTAGATATTACTGCTTCAAATGAAAATAGAGATACTATTTATGATGTTGTGGAGAAAACTTCAAAAAAATGTTTTGTGCCATTAACTGTAGGAGGTGGTGTTAGAAGTGTTGAAGATATTAATAAATTACTTAATTGTGGGGCTGATAAAGTTTCCATAAACACAGCAGCAGTTGAAAATTCAAAAGTCGTTATAGATAGTTCAAAAAAATTTGGTTCTCAGTGTATTGTAGTTGCAATCGATGCCAAAAAAAATGGAGATAAGTGGGAAGTGTTCACTCATGGTGGAAGAAATAATAGTGGGATTGATGCGTTGGAGTATGCTGAAAAAATGGAAAAAAACGGTGCAGGTGAGTTATTAGTAACTTCTATGGATAGAGACGGAACACAAGTAGGTTATGATATTGATCTCATGTCAAAAATTTCATCAAAAGTAAATATTCCAGTCATTGCATCTGGCGGGGTGGGTAATTTAGATCACCTAGTGGATGGAATTAAATTAGGTAAAGCCAGTGCAGTTCTGGCAGCCTCAATATTTCACTATGGAAAACACTCGGTAAAAGAAGCCAAGGATTATTTGGACTCAAAAGGAATACCTGTTAGAATTTAATATGCTTAATACTTTAGAAAGCTTATTTAATCTTGCAAGAGAGCGGAAAAAAACTCCAGTAGATGGTTCTTACACCAATAAATTACTTAGTGATAAATCGTTGAGCAAAGAAAAGATCCTAGAGGAAATTAATGAACTTATTGAGGCAGTAGAAAAAAATTCAAATAAAATTCATGAAGCAGCTGATGTTTTCTATCATTTAATAATGTATCTAGAGGCAAATGATGTGAAAATTGAGGATGTAATGGAAGAACTAAACAAAAGAAAAAAATGAGTTACGATGATAATAATATTTTTGCTAAAATCTTAAGGGGAGAAATTCCTTGTAAAAAGATTTACGAGGATGAATACGTTTTGTCATTTCATGATATTAACCCACAAAAAAAAATTCATGCGCTGGTAATACCTAAAGGAAAATATACAGACCTTGATGATTTTAGTCAAAAAGCCTCTCCAGAGGAAATGGTGGGTTTATTAAAGGGTATAAATTTAGTTGCAAAAAAACTTGGTATATCAGTAGATAGTGGCAAAGGGTATCGTGCTTTAGCAAATATTTCTGAGCACGGTGGTCAAGAGGTACCTCATTTGCATTTTCATCTATTTGGAGGTGAAAATGTTGGAAAGATGGTGGTGTGAGCACTAAAGTTGAGAGAAATTATCTAGAAATTAACTCACTTAAAGACTTAAAAAAATCAAAATTTTCTCCAGATGACTGTTTAATTGATCTTAGTAATCCAACAGATTTTCAAATAAATAAATTTTTTTATAAAAATATCGGTAAAGAACATCGATGGACGGATCGATTAGTTTGGACAGATAAACAGTGGATGGAATACATTTCTGACCAAAAGGTAAAAACTTATATTCTTAAAAAAGCTGATGAAATGGCTGGATATTTTGAACTTATTTTCCATAAAGAAAAAAAGGAGACAGAAATTGCTTATCTTGGTTTGCTTAAAGAATATCAGAATAAAAAATTAGGCTCTTTCCTTTTAACATCAGCTATAAAAAATTCTTTTTCTAAAAATACTAATAGAGTCTGGGTGCACACTTGCTCTTTAGATCATAAAAATGCATTAAATAATTATATTTCAAGAGGTATGAAAATTTATAAAACGGAGTCTGTTTCAATTTAATTTTGTTTCGGTAAAATAAACAAATTACTATCTAATTTTTGATTTTTTTTAACTGAATCTAAAAAAGTGATGCTCAAATTTTGATAAATATCTGTAGTTTGCCAACCTATCAGATCGAGAGTGTTATAATCAAAGAAAATATTCACCTCAAAATCTTCTTCAAAAAACTTAAAATTTACAAATTTTTTATCCAAGACTCTCTCATTTAAATTTCTGATTTTATTAATTAAAAACTTTTTATTTAATATAAAATTCAGTGGCGTTCGTTTAAGGGGATATAAATAATAGCTATTCTTAGTTTTGATAACTATGGATTTTCCATTAGAAACTAAAATTTTATTATTTTTTAAATTATATTTGCAAAATATTTTTTGTGGGTATGAAAGAGCACAATGGCCATTCTCAGTTTTACCATTAACGTTTTGCTCAAAGTTAAAAGTCAAGTTATTAGTTGTTTCTAAATTTTGAATAATTTTTTCTTTAATATTCGCTGAAGCCTCAACAATTGAAAATAAAAGAAATAAAAAAATTAATTTATTAATCATCAAAGAACATCACGTTTTCCTACATGATTGGCCTTACTTACAACTCCCTCTTCTTCCATCATATCAATTATTCTTGCTGCCCGATTATATCCAATTTGTAGTTTTCTTTGTAAAAAAGACGTTGATGCTTTCCCTTCAGATTTTATTATCTCTACTGCTGTTTGATAAAGCTCATCTTTATCACCCATATTTTTGGATCCATCACCTATTTCTTTTTCATCCGCAAAATTAAGAATTTCGTCCACATAATCTGGTTCTGCTTGGGATCTTAAAGAATTGTTTATATTTTCAATCTCATTGTCAGATACAAATGGTGCATGTATTCTTATAACTCTATTCGCAGATGACATATACAACATATCACCTTTACCCAATAATTGTTCAGCACCTTGTTCTCCTAATATGGTTCTACTATCTATTTTAGATGTAACTTGGAAAGATATTCGTGTAGGAAAGTTTGCTTTAATTGTTCCAGTAATAACATCAACACTCGGTCTTTGAGTAGCCATAATAATGTGTATTCCAGCTGCTCGTGCCATTTGAGATAATTTTTGAATATAATTTTCAATTTCTTTTCCAGCAACCAACATCAAATCTGACATTTCATCGACCACTACGACTATATAAGGCATTGGAAGTTTATGTTTTGAGTTGTAACCATCTATATTTCTAACTCCTTCTTTAGTCATAAGTCTGTATCTACTTTCCATCTCTTTAACCACCCAGCCTAAAACTGAGGCAGCTTTTTTTGCTTCAGTTATCACTGGGCACAAAAGGTGAGGCACACCTTCATATGTTGATAGTTCAAGCATTTTAGGATCAATCAAAATAAATTTACATCTCTCAGGAGTATGACGGTAAAGGAGTGACAATATTATTGTGTTGATGCAAACAGACTTTCCAGATCCAGTTGTTCCAGCTATTAATAAATGAGGCATTGAGGATAAATCTCCAACTATTGGATTTCCAGAAATACTTTTACCCAAAGCAATCGGTAATTTAATTTCTTTTTTCTTAAAGTCAGAGTTATTTAAAATCTCACTCAAATAAACATTTTCTCTTGATGAATTAGGTAATTCAATTCCAACAGTGTTACTTCCCGGAATAGTTGAAATTCTTGCTGACTCAGAACTAGTATTTCTCGCGATATCATCAGATAGATTTATAATCTTCGAAACCTTTACACCAGCCGCAGGTTCAAATTCATTCAATGTAACGACTGGTCCATGACTTATTTTTTTGATTTTTCCATTAACACCAAAATCTAATAATATTTTTTCTAAAAATTCAGGATCGCTTGATTGGTTTTTTTCAGAATTTTCTCTTTCCTTTTTAGACGGAATTTTAAGTAAATCTAGGCTAGGCAATTTAAATTTTGGTATTTCAGTTTTTTTTATTTCATCGGCTTTTATAAAAGGTAAATCTTCTTGGATTAAATTTTTGATTTCTTCTTGTGGAATATATTCATTAATAACCTCACTCTTATCTGTATAATTTTTACTATTTTTAGGATTGAGAAAATTAATTTTTTTTAAAAAATTAAAAAATTTCTTAAGACTAAAATTTACACTAAGTAAAAAAAATAAGATTATTAAGATAATTAAAAAATAATAGGATATATTTTGGTTAAAACTTAATAAATTTTTGAAAAAATTTTCATTTAAATAGTTTCCTATAAAACCCCCATTACCGTTAATAAAAAGGGCAAAAGTAGTATTATAAAAATGGTTTAAAAATATTGATCCAAAAATTGAATATAAAATTGAATAAAAAATATTTTCAATTATTAAAAAAAAATCTTTTCCAATAGTAATATTTATACCAGTAAAAATTAGAGTTAATGAAACTAAATAAGAGACTAAACCGATTGATTGAAAAAAAATATCAGAAATATAACTTCCCCTAAAACCCAAAAGATTTTTGATTTCTGTATTCTCAGGAAATATAAAATTTGGATCCTCCGGAGAATATGAAACTAATGAGACAAACAAAAAGATACCAGCAGATAATATCAAAAAACCAAATATTTCTGTTAACCTTTTACCAATAAAAAGAAGGGTTATATTAACAATTTTTTTTATGTTCATATTAAGTGAATCAAATTTATCACTTTGTATCATCTAATTTTTCTTGTTAAAATTAAATTTATTATGAAAGTCTGTATATTGGGTGATAACCTGACTAGCTTAGCTCTGGCAAAAGCCTTAGTTAAAAAAGAGATATTTGTTGATTTATTTTATAAGAAAAAAAACACTAAAATAGATACTACTCGTACAATCGGAATCTCAAAATCAAATATTGATTATTTTATAAGAGAAATATCAAATATTAATAAAATGTTGTGGCCAATCAAAAAAATAAAAATTTTTACGGAAAACTCTAGCGACAAAGAAATTTTAAAATTCGAGGATGAAAAAGACAATCTCTTTTCAATCTTACAGAATCAAAAAATATTTAATCAACTGACTATCGAACTTAAAAAGAGTAAATTTTTTAAATTTAAAAAATACATAAAATTTAGAAAATCTGATAATTTAGGTTATGATTTGGTAATTAATTGCGACATTAGAAACGAAATAACAAAAAAATATTTTTCAAGAAAGTTTGAAAAGAAATACGATAGTATTGCATTCACAACAATTATAGATCACTCAAAATTATCATCTAATAACGAAGCAATACAGATTTTTACAAACGATGGTCCGATAGCATTTTTGCCAATATCAAAAGAAAAAACTTCAATCGTTTATTCTGCACGAATGAAAAAAAATAAAACTGAATTAGAGATCAACAAAATTATTAATAAGTTCAACCCTAAATATGAAATAAAGAAAATTCATAAGATTTCAAAATTCGATTTAAAATCAATAAATTTAAGAGAATATTATAAAGACAATATTTTAGCCTTTGGTGACTTATTGCATAAACTTCATCCTTTAGCTGGTCAGGGATTTAATATGTCCATTAGAGATATAAAAGAATTTTTGAAAATTATTGATTACAAAATAAAACTCGGTTTACCCATAGATCAAAATGTATGTATTGAATTTCAGAATAATGTAAAAAGTAAAAATCTCATCTTTTCAGAAGGAATTAATTTTATATATGAATATTTTAATTATGAAAATAAGATTGGAAATAATTTAATTGACTCGACAGCTAGATTAATTGGACAAAATAAAATATTAAATAAATTATTTAAAAATATCGCTGATGTGGGATTGCAAAATTGATTTATTGAAGAGTGGTATTATCAAATTGATCGTAAGTATAAGTATTTAAAATTTCAGAAATCTTTGTTTTTCTAATTTTCAGATCCTTAGCTTCCAGTAATACTTGTTTTTCCTCTAAGCTAAATGGTGATGTCATTGCTAGGGCATTAATTGTTTCGTCTAAACTTTGTTTTTCCAGAGCTTTCCAATTAATAATGAATCCTCTTTTTTCAAATAAAGTTTTTAAATCTTTAAAAATAAGTTCTAAATCATCTAAAAAATTCTCAAAATTTATCTCAAATTCTCTATACTTTTTATTTGAATCTATTTCTTTTTTGATCTCAAATCTAATTACACCCTTTAGGTCAATTAAATATCTTCCATCATCAGCTTCTTTGAAGCTTGTAATTTTACCTAAACAACCAACATTATGAAGTGAAGGTAATTTATTATCATTAAAATTCTTTGTGATTTTTGGTTGAACCATGCCTATTAATTTATCTGCTTTCATACTATCATTGACCATATCTACATATCTTGGCTCAAAAATGTTTAAGGGCACTGTAGTTTTAGGGAAAATTATAAAATTACTGAGTGGAAAAACAGGTATAGTTTTTGGAAGTTTCATAATTTATTAAATATATATTAATAATATAAAAATAATTTAAAGATAAAAATATGATAATTTGGCTCGCCTCTTATCCTAAAAATGGGAACACATGGTTAAGATCGTTAATAAGTGCTTATTATTACGCAAAAGACGGCATTTTTCTTGGTGATAATCATTTAAATAACGTTCAACAGTTTCCTGTAAAAAAATATTTAGAAAGTTTTGATTATGATTTATCAATACCAGGAGACACTTCGAGATTATGGGTTTTAGCTCAAGAAAAAATTAATGAAGACCGAAAGATAAAATTTTTCAAGACGCATAATGCTTTAGTCAAATTGAGAAATAATGATTTTACAAATCGAGCCAATTCACTTGGTGGAATTTATATAGTAAGAGATCCTAGAAATGTTTTAGACTCCATGTCTAGACATTTTCAAATTGATCATGATAAAGCTTTAGAGGTAATGCAAGATAAGAAAAATTTCACTTATGACTTTAAAAAAAAAAAAGATTATAGTGATTATCAATTCATTAGTTCCTGGGAATTAAATTATCAATCTTGGAAAAATAATAATTTATTACCAATTAAATTTTTAAAATATGAAGATTTATTGTCAGAAACTTTTTTTGTATTTAAAGAGATCATCGAGTTTGTTGACAAACTAACAAATAACAAAAGTGGATTTAGTAGAGAGAAGGCAAAAAATGCTGTCAAAAGCACATCTTTTGAAAACTTGAAAAAGATAGAGGAAACAAATGGATTCAGTGAGTCCATTATTTCACGAGAAGAAAAAAAAAAGATACCTTTTTTCCATTTAGGACCAAAGAATAATTGGCAAAAAAACTTTAATAAAGAATTTGTTGAGAAATTAAATAATATTTTTGAAAAAAATTTAAAAGAATTAAATTATTAAGTATGCCGGAATTTAAAACACTGTGATAATTTTACATTATACTTTCGACACACTTTACTAGCAATTTTACCTCACGGATTAGTTTAATACAAACTAAGAATATTTTTTAATTAATTTAAATCATTACTTTTTTGTAATTCATTTATTTTTTCAAATATTTTTTCTGCTACAAGCTTATATCCTAACTCATTGTAATGACCATATTTCCTAAAAGGGAACAAATTTAAAGGATCATTCTGATTTTTAAATACACTTTCATGAATATCAATAATCTCTATATCAAGTTCCTTAAGAATTTTTTTTACATTCTTGTAAGATTTATTGTCCAAGTTTTTTACATATCTAGAATATCTTGGCAAATATACGAAATAAAAATTTGAATTATTTTTGATAGATAAATTTTTTGCTAATCCTAAAATTTTTTCAAAATCATTATTTGGTAATTCTGTATTATATTGATGTGGATAAAATAAATGTCTTACTTTATATAATTTAATCAAATTAAATAATTTATTTTGATTATTTATTTGGCTCTTTTTATTTTCTTTTTTAATTTGAATTTCCTTATCCATAGTATTTAAAAGTAAATCATTAATCTCAACCTGTCTTTTTTTTAAATTTTGTGTAAAATTTAAATTTTCAATATATTTATTCAATAATTCTGATTTGATTTCATTTTTTAGTCCACTCAAATCGTTGCCTTCAAAAAAAATCCAAACTACATTTTTAACTTTTGGAAATAAATATTCTCTCAAAACGGCATATTCAATCAAAGGACCGTTTCCACCAGATCCTAAGTTTAAAACAGATTTTCCTGATAAAGTTCTTAAGACAGACGCAATATCATTAGGTCTATTAACGCAATTTCCTTGAGTAAAAGAATCTCCTGTTAATAAATATTCTATTTCTTCCTGATCCCATTCATTATCTGGATTATTAAATCCATACCTATCAGATTTAAATTTTGAAAAATAACCATTTTCATTACACTGAATTGTTAAAGCGTTAGAAATACCTGAAAAAGGAATTAATTTTTTTTCATTAATAAAATATGATGGATGGTTTTGCATAACAATTTTATCAGTTTTATTATTTCTAATTTCATCATTATAAAATTCGAATCTTGATCTTACATCATAGTTATTACCAGTAGCAATTTTGTAAGATATTTTTTTTGAAAATAAATCACCATAAGATAAATATGTCTCAAATAGATATAAAGCAAATGTAGAAGATATTAAAATTATCAATATGTATATTCTTATTCTTTTTTCAATAAAAAATAATGTTAAACAAAAAGAGAACAAAGATAATGACAAAATGTAATAAATTCTATAATAATCTCTTTTTAATCCGTTATGATATATTTCTGATCTGTAGAAAATATAAAATATTATAATTACTGATATCAATAATAAAAATTTTTCTAAAAATAAATTTTTTTTCACTTTCTTATAAATATTTATATTAAATCGGGTTACAATTGATTTTAATTTTAAAAACTTAAATTAAAACCAATTAAATTCAATTCATTATAAAGAATTATATGAATTACTGGTAATTAAAATCAGAACCAAATGTATGGTAAATTAATGGGAACTACAGAGAAAGCTTTGGATTCTAACAGTCCTGGAGGATCTTCATTTAGTAAAGCTGAGAAAGAGGAAATTTATAAAGCTATAACTGAAGTAGAGGCAAAATAGAGACTCTTAAAAAATCAATAGATTAAATCTTGGCACACTCTTGGCATAGTTCAGTTAAAATTTCACAAAAAGTACTATTGCTTAATTTTTAAAAAACTAATACTTTCAACACTTATAGAACAAGCGGGCATAGCTCAGTGGTAGAGCGTCTCGTTGCCAACGAGAAGGTCGAGGGTTCGACCCCCTTTGCCCGCTCCATTAAACTATGACTGATTTATTAGAAAAAAAATGTATTCCTTGTGAAGGAGGAATTAAAGCTTTTGATATTTCTGAAATTCATAAATATCAAAAAAAAGTTGATGGTTGGGAGATCATTCAAAATGATAAAAAAGTTTATCTTTTAGAAAAAAAATTTAAATTTAAAAATTTCTTAGAAAGTCAAAAATTTGTCAATGAAGTTGGAAAAGTCTCTGAGGAAGAGGGTCATCATCCAGATATTATCTTCGGATGGGGTTATGCCAAGATTAATATCACAACTCATGCTATAGAGGGTTTATCTGAAAATGATTTTATATTAGCTGCTAAAATTGACAATATATCTAATGCCTAAAATGACGTGTTTTTGAAAAAACCAAAACAGTATCCGTCTCGTTTGCGAATTTTATAATTTCTTTGTCTCTTATTGACCCAGAAGGCTGAACTATTGCACTAGCTCCTGACTGAACTAATTTTTCTATTCCATCAATAAATGGGAAAAAAGCATCCGATGCAGCTACTATTTCATTTTTGATTTTTGAAAACTTATTCATTTTATTTATTGCAATTTCACAACTGTCTAATCTACTAGGTTGTCCTGAACCAATGCCAATAGTGGATTTATTATTAGCAAGAACAATGGCATTTGATTTTGTGTATCGACAAACATTAAATGCAAAAATTAAATTATCAAGCTGTGATTTACTTGGTTGTCTTTTCGAAACAATTCTAAAATCCTTCTTTGAAAAAATCTTTTTATCTTCTGATTGCATAAGTGTAAAATTATCTAAAGAGCTGAATTTCCATACTTCACTGAATGAAATTTTTGAGGAGTCTATCAACCTAAGATTTTTTTTTGATTTTAATATTTTAAGAGCTTTTTTATCAAAACCATTAGCCACAATTACTTCAAGAAAAATTTTATTCAGCATTAATGCAAGTTTTTGAGTAACCTTATAGTTACACGAAACAATACCACCAAATGCACTTATTGGATCGGTCTCTAACGCAGATTTATAACTATCTAAATTATTTTTCAAAGCTGAGACACCACAAGGATTTCCATGTTTAACAATAACTGTACCAATATTTTTTGGAAATGATTTTGAAATTGTAATTGCAGCCAAAATATCACTGTAATTGTTATAACTCAGAGTTTTTCCATGTATTTGTTCTAATTTATTTTTTCTATTTTGAGAATAGAAAGCACCCATTTGGTGAGGGTTTTCTCCATACCTAAGATTTTCTATTAAATTAGTGTAAAGAATTTTTCTTTTAGGGAAATTGATATTGTTAAATTTATTTAAATAATTTGAAATTACGGCATCATAATAAGCAGTTTCACTAAAAGCTAGCCTAGACATTTTTTCTCTAAATTTAAGAGAAGTATTACCTTTATTTTTTTTTAATTCATTTATAAGCTCCGAATATTGATCGGTAGAAGTTATTACAGTTACATCATTATAATTTTTGGCAGCAGCCCTGACCATAGTTGGCCCACCAACATCAATATTTTCAATTATTTTTGAATGGTTTTTTATTTGTTCAATTGTTTTTTCAAATGGATAAAAATTTACTATTACTAAATCAATATTCTCAAAATTATTTCTTTTAATATCACTTAAGTGAGATTTGTTACTTCTTTTGTTTAAAATTCCAGCATGTATTTTTGGGTGTAAAGTTTTGACTCTTCCATTAAGTATTTCGTCAAATCCTATAAAATCTGAAACATCTAAACATTTAAATTTAAGTTTCTTAATTAATTTAAATGTTCCACCAGTACTAATTATCTTGATATTATTTCTCCTCAACTCATGTAATAAAGGCTTAAGATTAGATTTATCAGATAATGATATTAATGCTGATCTAATTTTTCCCATTATATTTTTTTAATTTCCCATTTAATATTCTGTTCATTATTATTTAATGTTCCAGAAACAAAAATATTTTGGTTCTCAATATATGAATTTTTATTACCGAAGTATAATCCATTATCAATATTAATTTCATAATTATCACAAGTAAATTTCCAACCCTCATCCTCTAATTCTATTAAAATGGATTTATTATCTTGAGTTTTCATTAATTTTATATTTGGTTCTAAATGAAATCGAATATCAAACTTGAAATTATGATTATTTTTTTTTCTAATAATCCTATCATTACCAACAAATTTCATTTGTTCAGGAAAAAATTCAATATTTCTCTCATGAATTGATTTGAATTTTTTAAAATATCCATCATGAGCAGCATTGATTTTCCAATAATTTTTCTCAAACACAGAATTTTTTTGTGTAATTTTAAAACCTGATTTTAAAATTAACTTATCTTGCTTTTTTGTAAACTTGCACGAGGAACTATCATCAATTATTAAAGTACTGTGTGCAGCTGAAGATTTTGATATTTCATTGAGATTTTGATTATTTCTTTTGTAATAACCACAATTGGTTATAAGTTTTCTTCCGTTTGAAATTATTTCAAATGAGAGAGCGCCTGATTGATAATCTTGAGTATACTTAGGATTTGGCGAAGATCCTGCATCCATTGCCAGGCAAATTTTTTTATTCTTTAAAATTATGTAACCACCACAGTCTTTATTTTCATTTTTAAATTTATAACCAAGTCTTTTTAGGTAATGATCGAAATCATGCGCATTAGACTTATTATTACCATTAAACAAAAGATCGGCGTTTATATTTTGTCTTATGAAAGCATAACTTTGTCCTAAATAATAAATATTTTCTTCTATATGTTCTGGAACCTCAATTTGAGACTCCTTAAACCATTCTCTAATAATTATAAAATATTTTAAAAAAAATATTAACTGTTTTATGTTCCGTGAGTTTGTAAAACCTTGGTTATCTATTGAGGAATTAGTAATTTTTTTTAGAAAATTTAAACCAACATTTAAATAATTTTTCTCAATTTTGTAACATAATCCTGTTAGAATTATTGCAGAGCAACCAATTATTTTATTTTCTAAATCTTTAGAGTTTTTTATTTCGTTTAATAAATGATTTGTTTGTTTTTGAATCATATGATCAAACATTGATCTATATTCTTCATCACTTTCGTTATAAGAAAGTTGGTGGTTAGATAACCATGAAATTATTCTTTTTGCAGTAATATTAAATTCCCAACTCTCTTTTTTATATTTATTGTTTTTATTAATCCAATTTGAGATCACTTCTTGAGCTGATTTTTTTGAAGATTTTAAATCAAGACTAAAAAACCAAAAAAAATTATTTAGTTTTTCAAAATCTTTAGATTTAATTTGGCTATTCCAAACTGTCTCCAGTTCAAAATCTTCAATTTTATATTTCTTATTTTGATATTTGATTATCGATGAAAGTAAGTGAGGACTTGGTTTGTAGATAAACTCATTATTAAAAGTTTTAGAAATCTTTTTTTCGTATAAACTTGATTTTTGATAAAAACCTCTGAATTTTTTTTTTATTATTTCTGTAAACTCATTTAAAGTTTCAAAAAATTCATTTACCAGCATTCTACACTTCTTTAAGTGTTTCTATATTCTTTTTGATATTTCCGTTGTTTTCTTTAAATATTGTAGTTCCTGATACAAGAATATTTGCACCTGCATTTATTACATCTTTTGAATTTGAAAAATTTATTCCACCATCTACTTCAATATCGTATTCATAATTTTTATCGTCTTTAAGTTTTTTTAATAGTTCAATTTTTTTAATAACGTCAGGAATAAATTTCTGCCCTCCAAAACCGGGATAAACACTCATGACTAAAATCAAATCCACATCTTTTAGTTCATTTTCAATAATGTTGACTTCTGTATTTGGATTTAGAGAAATACCAACTTTTTTTTTAAAACTTTTAATATGTTTAATTGATTCTGCTAAATTATCAGTGGCCTCAGGGTGTATAGTAATTATATCAGCTCCTGCGTCTGCAAAATCTTTTATATATTTATGAACAGGTGAAATCATCAAATGAACATCAAAGGTTAATTCTGAATGTTGTCTAAGAGTCTTAATGACAGGAGGTCCAATAGTTAAATTTGGAACGAAATGACCATCCATTACATCAACATGTATCATATCTGCACCTGCGTCCTCGAGCCTCTTAATTTCATTTCCTAATTGACTGAAGTCAGCAGATAATATCGAGGGGGAAATTTGTATTTTTTTCATAAGTTATTAAATTAACTAGTACCAAATTTTAAAATCTAATTTAATTAAAAAATTGATAAATTTGTCTTGAAATCTCACTTTCTAAAGGAAACGATAACATACCCATCACCGAGTATCCTAGGACCCAAGGCATAAAGTAAAACCTTATCATGAAAAAAAACCAAGCAACATAAAGAGGCACGATTGGTTGTATGATAAAAGATGGAGTAACAGGTTTAAACAAGTTTATCAAAGGATTGGTAAATTTAACAAAGACTCTCATAAAAAAAAATTGAGAATCCTCTCTTTGAAAAATATTCATTGCAACTCTTCCAATTAAAGTCCACATGATTACCCCAAGAATATAGTCAATTATATATACTAAAGGGTGAAAGTTAGCCGACATTGAGAAATTTATATTGGAAAAAGATGGAAATTAAAAGGGGCGAAATTAATCGCCCCTTAAAAAGATTATTTAGTGTTGTTTGCCAAGGATCGATTTACCAGCTGGTACACGAACCTCATCAACCA
>LULK01000396.1_pt1 | contig 15985 bp, 12 predicted proteins | sample 728181 | NCBI WGS metagenome assembly LULK01 (sample SAMN03860291, study PRJNA289734) | marine metagenome | biome: seawater column; feature: ocean; material: water; isolation source: Red Sea water column Station 169 - depth 10m | place: Saudi Arabia: Red Sea | collected 2011-10-15 | depth 10 m | reverse complement strand
TGTTGAAGCTATAAAGGTTGAAGCTAAATCTATTGACGAAAATATTTCTTACGAAGATTGTGTTTCTGGAACTTATGGTTGAAAATATTTTCAAAATCCCCATTTAAATACAGAGGAAGATATAAATGAGTAAAGAAAATTCAATTCTCAGAAATCAACTAGTACCTATGGTTGTTGAACAGACGCCCAGAGGAGAACGTGCTTACGATATTTATTCAAGATTGCTTAAAGAAAGAGTGATCTTTTTAACAGGACCTGTAGAAGATTACGGCGCAAATTTGATAGTGGCTCAGATGCTTTACTTAGAAGCAGAGAACCCCGATAAAGACATACATCTTTATATTAACTCACCAGGGGGTTCGGTTACAGCTGGGCTTTCAATTTACGATACTATGCAGTTTATAAAGCCTGATGTCTCTACACTTTGTATAGGACAAGCTGCAAGCATGGGGGCAATTTTACTATGCGGGGGAGCTAAAGGTAAAAGACAGGCTCTTCCAAATTCAAGAGTTATGATTCATCAAGTGTTGGGAGGATTTCAAGGTCAAGCAAGCGACATAGAGATTCATACTCAAGAGATACTATCTATTAAAAAGAAATTAAATGAAATTTTAGCAAGCCATTCAGGTCAAAAGGTTGATAAGATAGCTAAAGATAGTGATAGAGACAATTTTATGTCTCCTGAACAAGCTGTAAAGTATGGACTAATTGACGACGTGGTAGATAGTCGCTCGGTCAAAAAATAAAAGGAGATTTTATGTCTGATAAAGATAACACAGAAAACAACGATGATAAGCTTTTATACTGTTCTTTCTGTGGAAAGAATCAAAATGAGGTCAGAAAGCTTATTGCAGGACCTTCTGTGTATATTTGCAACGAATGTATAGATCTTTGTAATGACATAATTAAAGAAGAAATTTCTGAAACAACTGAGGCTGAGGAGGAAAAATTTCCAGTTCCAATAGAGATAAAAGCTACTCTAGATGAGTATGTTATAGGCCAAGAGGAAGCCAAAAAAAATCTATCGGTTGCAGTTTATAATCATTACAAAAGATTAAAAGGTGGTAAGAAGATAGACTCATCCGACGAAGTTGAACTCACAAAAAGTAACATTTTGCTTTTAGGCCCTACAGGCTCTGGTAAGACTCTATTAGCGCAGACCCTTGCTAGGTTACTAGATGTACCCTTCACTATTGCAGATGCTACTACTTTAACTGAAGCGGGTTATGTGGGTGAGGATGTTGAAAATATAATACAAAAGCTTCTTCAAAAATGTGACTATGATATTGAAAAAGCTCAATTAGGAATAGTCTATATTGATGAGATCGACAAGATAGCTAGAAAGTCAGACAACCCATCCATCACAAGAGATGTTTCTGGTGAAGGAGTGCAGCAGGCTCTTCTAAAATTAATTGAAGGAACCGTAGCTTCAGTTCCTCCCCAAGGTGGAAGAAAACATCCTCAACAAGAATTCTTGCAAGTGGATACTTCCAACATATTGTTTATCTGCGGAGGTGCTTTCTCTGGGTTAGAGTCTGTAATACAACAAAGATGTGAAGAGACTGGTATTGGATTTGGTGCAAATGTAACTTCCATTAAGTTAGAAAATGAAACAGATAAGCTTGTAGGACAAGTTCGTCCTGAGGATCTAATTAAGTTCGGCTTAATCCCGGAGTTTGTAGGTAGACTGCCTGTAATTACTACATTAGAACAGCTTGATGAGGAAGCCTTGGTTACAATACTTACTGAACCAAAAAATAGTCTTACTAAGCAATTTTCAAAACTGTTTGAGATGGAGAATGTTGAGTTAGACATTAGAGAAGATGTATAAAGTTCCATCTGAAGAAGGCTTGAAAAAGGTAGTTCTGGATAGCTCTGTTGTAAAAGGTGAGACTGAACCTTTAATGGTTTATGAAAAGACTTCAAAAACTAAAACAGGTTAACTCTTGTTTTTTTTTAGTTAAACCCCAATATTAGACATATAACAAAAAATATTATGTCTAAAAAAAATCTTAACATACCCCTACTACCCCTCAGAGACGTAGTTATATTTCCTTCAGTTGTAACACCACTTTTTGTTGGAAGAGAAAAGTCAATTAATGCTTTGCAGTCCGCAATGGCTGGTGATAAACAAATAATGCTTGTAGCACAAAAAAGTGCTCAACAGGATGACCCTAAATTAGGGGATCTTTATCCCATTGGCACGCTCTCAACTATTCTTCAGCTCATAAAGTTGCCTGATGGTACTTTGAAAGTTTTAGTTGAAGGTAATCAAAGAGCTTCGATCGAATCACTAGAAGCTTCTGACGAGTATATGTCGGTGCAAGTTTCAACAATAGATGAAGAAAATGAGTCAAAAGAACTAGATCATTTTCTTCCTTCTCTAAAAAAACAATTTCAGGAATATGTAAAGCTTACTCGAAAAGCTACACCTGAAGTCTTAAATACAGTCAATGCTATCGATTCCTTATCTAGACTTACAGACACACTTGTAGGTCATCTCTCTATCGATATAAGCCAAAAACAAGAAATACTAGAAATGATTTCATTGACTGATAGGGCTAACCGCATTTTGGAGCATTTAGATTCTCAACTTGATCTTTCCAAAGTTGAAAAGAAGATACGTGGCAGAGTAAAAACTCAAATGGAAAAAAGCCAAAAAGAATATTATCTTAATGAACAGATGAAGGCCCTGAAAAAAGAACTAGGTGAGATCGATGAAGCAGAAGAAGCTGAAGAGCTAGAGACCAAGATCAAAGAAGCTGGTATGACAAAAGAGGCTCAAGAAAAAGCTCTTACCGAACTCCAGAAATATAAAATGATGTCACCAATGTCAGCCGAAGCCTCAGTTGTTCGTGGATATATTGACTGGATGCTGAATATTCCGTGGAAAAAGAAAAGTAAAATTAGGTCAGACCTAAGCGCTGCTAGCAATGTCCTAAATGAAGATCATTTCGGTTTAGAGGAAGTTAAAGAGAGAATACTAGAGTACTTAGCCGTTCAAAAAAGAGTCAAAAAGCTTAAAGGTCCAGTTCTCTGTTTAGTAGGACCTCCAGGAGTGGGTAAAACATCTCTTGGTGAATCTATAGCTAGAGCCACTAATAGAAAATTTGTAAGGATGTCCTTAGGCGGCGTAAGAGACGAAGCTGAAATTAGAGGGCACAGAAGGACATATATAGGCTCTATGCCAGGAAGAATCCTCCAAAAACTTTCTAAGACTGGAGTAAAGAATCCTCTCTTCCTTTTGGATGAAATAGACAAGATGGGTATGGATATGAGAGGAGATCCTGCTTCCGCTCTTTTAGAAGTTTTAGACCCGGAACAGAATCACACCTTTAATGATCATTATCTTGAAGTAGATTATGATCTATCAGACATCATGTTTGTTTGTACTGCTAATAGCATGAATATCCCTCAAGCCCTTCGCGATAGAATGGAAATTATAACTTTACCAGGTTATACGGAAGATGAAAAAGTAAACATCGCTGATAAGTATCTTGTTAAAAAACAAAAGAAAAATAATGGCTTAAATGAAGATGAACTTTCTATATCTAAAAACACCATAAAAGACCTTATCAGATATTTTACTAGAGAGGCTGGTGTGCGTGCTTTAGAGAGAGAAATTGCAAAGATATGCAGAAAAGTTGTCAAAAAGAATGCAACAGTCAATAAGTCTAAAAAGATCTCTATCAAACCAAGTAATTTAGAAGACTATTGTGGAGTAAGAAAATTTGATTTTGGTGAGGCTGAAGAAAATGATCGTATTGGACAAGTTACGGGCTTAGCATGGACTCAAGTTGGAGGAGAACTATTAACAATAGAAGCTTCAAGCTTCATTGGAAAAGGTAAAATAATTAAAACAGGTTCTCTAGGTGACGTAATGCAAGAATCTATCCAAGCCGCGCTTTCAGTTGTCCGATCAAGATCAGAGTCATTGGGCATAGATCCTAAATTCTATGAGGAGCAGGATATACATATCCACGTCCCAGAGGGGGCTACCCCAAAAGATGGACCAAGCGCAGGTGCTGCTATGACAACTGCTTTAACATCTGTGCTTTCAAATATTCCAGTAAGATCAGATGTTGCTATGACCGGTGAGATTACTCTTAGAGGAGAAGTCTTAAAGATAGGCGGTCTAAAAGAAAAATTATTAGCTGCAAGAAGAGGCGGTATAAAAGTAGTTTTGATACCAGAAGGAAACGTGAGAGATTTAAAAGAAGTCCCAGATAATATAAAAGCTGATTTAGATATCAAACCAGTTAGGTGGATTGACGAAGTGTTGGACATTGTTCTAACTAGACAACCCATTCCATGGGAAAAAGAAGAGGTTAGTAATAAGGTATCTTCAAAAAAATCTAGAACAAAGAAAAGCTCAGTAAAAGCACACTAATTAAATGAAATTCAAGCTTGACAAGGCTTTAGCCTAAGGTTTTAATCATATCGACCAGCTTGCAAAATGATAAGCTGGCTTAACAAGACTCTAGGAGATTAATGTGAATAAAGCCCAATTAACAGACGCTGTAGCAGCGGCAACTGACACTTCGAAAGCTGAAGCCGGAAGAGCGGTAGAAGCAACTTTAAATGCAATAGCAGGTAGCTTATCTGGAGGAGATAGTGTTTCTCTTGTAGGTTTCGGAACTTTCAATGTAAGACATAGAGCTGCAAGAACTGGAAGAAACCCACAAACTGGTGCGACCATCCAAATAGGAGCCTCAAAATCAGTAGGATTTAAAGCAGGAAAAGCACTTAAAGAAAGTCTTTAAACCCAATTAGTTTAGTAAGAGCGCGCCATTTGGCGCGCTTTTTTTAATTACAAACAACCATGTCAGGAATACAAACCATTAGAGAAGGATTAACTGGAAACGTTACTAGAGTTATTGTTGTTGCAATAATTATTACTTTCATTGGTTCCGTAGGTTGGACTGGTTTCTTCTCACAAGGTAACTTAAACGTGGTTGCGACTGTAGGATCTAAAGAAATTACAAATGCAGATCTGAACTTTGAAGCTAGTACTCAACAATTTGCTTTAAGCCAAAGGTTTCCTGATCAAGAGATTGATGATGAAACTCTGTTTACATTATCAAAGAATAATTTGATCAATAAATTTTCGGTATTAGATTTTTTAGATTCTAAAAAAACTATACTTACGGATGAATTTATATATACGCAATTAGCTGAAGAAGAACGATTTCAGGAGAATGGTAGATTCAGTAAAGCTAGATTTGAATCTTTCGCCAGAAGTAATGGATTTATACCATCTGACTATTTAAAAAGAGTTAGAGAAGACTTCCTTATGAGTATCTGGCGTCAATCAATAATTAATTCTAGTTTCATAACTGATTTAGATGTATCAGAATCAATGGCTCTAGCTGATCAAGAAAGAGACATAACTTTTATTAAACTTACTGCAGAAAGATTTAAGAATTCTGTAAGCTATCAAGACGAAGATCTACAAAACTACTACGTAGAAAATAAATCTGCCTATATCAATCCTGATAGGGCAAAAGTTTCTTATATTCTTCTGAACTCAGAGGATCTTCAAAGCACTGTTAAAGTTTCTGAAGAAGACATTAAACTTGAATATGAAGACTATCTTAGAGATTTTGATTCTAGTGAAAGAAAGTCTGTATCACATATTATGCTTAATATTACAGAAACTAGAGACTCTTCTGCTGCTTCAGCAGAATTAACTTCAATAATGGATAGGCTTAATCAAGGTGAAGCGTTTGAAGACCTGGTTGTTGAAGTGTCTGAGGATGGCGGCACAAAAGATATTGGAGGCAGTCTTGGGATTACTGATGGCACATTACTACCTCCTGAATTTGAACAAGCTTTATTAACTATGAAAGAGGGTGAAATTTTTGGACCTATAGAGCTTTTATCCAGTGTTCATCTAATAAGACTAGATGAAGTAGTTAAGCCCAAACCTAAAACTTTGGATGATTTGTCCCCGAAATTTCGAGAAGATCTATTAACCAATAGAGCAGAAGAGATTTATGGGGATCTTCTAGAAGAAGTTTCGGATCTAGCATTTAGTTCTGATTCGATTAAAGATATTGCTGAGACTCTTGATCAAGATTTAGTTGAGACTGGTTACTTTTCAAGATCCGAAATCCCAGAAATTTTATCTACTAATTCTATATCTGACTTTATATTTGAAGATTTTGGTGAAGGTAATTTCCCAGAATTAATAGAAACCTCTCAGTTAAGTGCTATTCTTATTCAAATTTCCGATTATGTTGAACAGTCTCAACTTGAATATGCAGATGTGAGATCTCAGATTAAGGAAACTTATGTACTTCAAGAATCATTAAAAGCTTCAGAAGCCTTTGTTCTAAAAGCGATTGAAGATTTAAAAGGTGACAAGACTTTAGAAATATTATCCAGTGAAAATAACGTAGAAATTGAAAATTACAAGGGCTTGAAAAGGGATAGTTCATTGCTTCCAGTTAGAGCGATAAACGAAATATTCTCTTTACCTAGGTCGCAGGCTGGAGATGTATTTGGTTCAGCAGTATCTCAGAATGGTGATAGCATAATTTTTAGATTGGATGCTGTAAACGAGAGTAGCGAACAGCTTACAGAAGAGAATATTGCAGGTATAAAGAATTTTCTGAATCAACAAAAAACTATATCTGAGCTTAGCGAATTACAAGAATTTATTAAGCGAGGCCTTTCAATAAACGACTAGTTTAAGTCTCAGTTTCTTCAATTGAGCCCATAGCGGTTATATTAAAACCACCATCTACATATAGCACTTCTCCGCTTATTCCGCTTGCCATATCAGATGTTAAGAATGATGCAGCATCTCCAACTTCTCTCGTAGTTATATTTCTGCCCAAGGGAGACCTGGTGGCATTATAACTAAGCATCTTCCTAAAGTTTTTTACCCCAGAGGCAGCTAGGGTTTTAATTGGCCCAGCTGATATTGCATTGACTCTATGCCCTTGTTTACCCATTGAAACAGCTAAATATCTTACACTTGCCTCCAAACTGGCTTTCGCTAAGCCCATCACGTTATAGTTTGGGAGAGTCATTTGAGAACCTAGATAAGATAAAGTAAGTAAAGATCCATTTCTTCCTTCCATCATATTCTTAGCTTCTTTAGCAAGAGCGATGAAGCTGTAACTACTTATATCATGTGCTATTTGGAAACCCTCTCTGCTGGTTACATCGACAAACTCTCCATCTAATTCTTCCCTAGGAGCAAAACCTACCGCATGAATTACTGCGTCTAAACCCTCCCATTGAGATGACAGATTTTTAAATGTATCTTTAATTTCAATATCAGACGAAACATCACAAGGAATAAAGGTTTCTACACCTATTTCTTTTCCTAGTTTCTCAACATTTCCTTTTAAGCGCTCATTTTGATAAGTCAAAGCTATGTTTGCACCGTTGTCGGACATTGATTTTGCAATGCCAGCAGCAATTGAGTGCTTATTTGCAACACCTACTATTAAAACATTTTTACTTTCTAGAATTTTCATTACTACATTTTAGACTTTTTAGGCCAAATCTATAGACAAATTTGACATTTTCTTCCTCACAAAATGGCCTTTAAATTGTTGCTAAAACGACTTTTTTGCATTAAGGTTTGAAATTGAGGGTGTTTGAACCCTCAATTTTTAGATATTTGGGGTATATATATGAAAAATTCCGTTTTATTTTATTCTAAATCATCGCTAGGGTTTGCACTGATTGCGTTACTTAGCTTTGGTTCAATCTTTTCAATCTCAGCAGACGAGGACGAAGATTCTGCAGAAGTTGCTGAAGAAATAGTTGTAACAGGTTCAAGGATTAAACGTGCCGACAATATTAGCTCTCCTACACCAATGGTGACTTTAGGGGAAGACCAGATTGAAAATACTGGTTCAGTCAACGTTTATGACATTCTTAACGAGCTTCCTCAAGCTGGTGAAGCTCTTTCAAGAGGTAACACGAACTTTACCGTAGGTAGCTCAGGTGTACAGACAGTTAACTTAAGAGGTCTAGGTAACGGAAGAACTTTGACTCTAGTTAATGGAAGGAGATGGGTCGGTGGACAACCTGGAACTGGTATTGTCGATCTGAATTCTATTCCTACGGATTTAATCGAGAGATTGGAAGTAATTACTGGTGGAGCCTCTTCAGTCTATGGTTCTGATGCTATAGCTGGTGTTGTAAATATAATACTCAAGGATGATTTTGAAGGAATGTCTGTGGAAGTCATGGAGGGAGCATATGATGCGGGTGACGGTGAGACGAGCCTAGCTTCCGTAACATTTGGTGCTCAATTTGCTGACGGCAGGGGTTCATCAATATTCAATATCAGAACGGACGAACAAGGTCGAGTTTTAGCTAGAGACAGAACGCCTTACACAGGTAGAGATATTTTTCACTATGGATATTACGCAGAGATTTATGGAGTACCTTCTTGGTATGACTTCGCACTCGATCCAGGGTATTCTTCTTATCCTCCCCAAGGAAGATTTTTTCCAAGTGGTAATAACGGCAATTCGTCGGGCATGTTAACCTTCGATTGTTCTCAGAGAGATGTGGATTCAGTTGTTAAATCGGATACAGTAGTTCCATGGGGTGGGTCGGCAGCTTGCGGATTTAACAGGACTTACTATAGAGCCTTGGAAGTCCCTCTAGATAGATATAGCGTGTTTAACTCTACTAAATATGAATTCGATAGCGGCACAACAATGTTTGCAGAATTCTCTTTTGCTAGCGTAGACTCAAAATCAGAATTTGAACCAGTTCCTTTTAGCTCAGAAGATGCTTTTGGAGGCTTGGGAACAAAAGGTTATAACATTCGAAACCCGTTTATGCCAGCGGCCATTCGTAGTGCGGCAGTAGCAGCTCAAGGTGTTTTATTGGATGGTGCAACCGGACTAGATGCTCTTGGAAATGTTCAATTATCCGACTATACAGTGGGACTTGACTCTGCAGGTGTAGCAGTTCCTGGCATGTACTTAAATGCTGCAGGTAACGAGATTGAGGTTCCTTTCATAAGGAGACTTGCTGAATTTGGTTTACGTGGATCAGAAAATACAAGACAGACTTTTAGAGGTTCTATTGGTTTTGAAGGAACTTTTTCGAACGGATTTGATTGGGATGCCTACTATTCTTATGGTTTCTCAGACAGGATGCAATACAGCGGAGCCTACAATGCTGCTAACATGGCATATGCTGTCCAGGCAATTTCAGGTCCAACAGGTGCACCTGTGTGTTTAGATCCTACCGCTCAAGCAAGAAATTGTGTACCTATTAACTTATTTGGTATTGATGCTGCTTCAGAGGAGGCCGTAGCTTATGTCAAGGCCACGACTTCAAGACAAAGCAAAAACAAACAAAGAGTTGCGGCGTTCAATGTAACTGGAGACTTCAATCTTGTGGGACTAGATGCTTCTTTTGCTGCAGGTGTAGAGAGAAGAGAAGAGAGAGCTGCTGATATTCCTGATCCTCTTCAGCTTGCTGGACTTCATGGAGGAAATAAGGTACCTCGTACTACAGGTGAATATTCTGTTAACGGTTACTATGCCGAATTCCTTGTGCCACTTGTGCAAGGTCTACCATTTGCTGATGAAGTTACATTCGAAACTGCTTACAGAACAGATCACTATGATACTTCAGGCACAGTCAGTGCTTCAAAATTTGGTTTAAGTTGGGTAATCAATGATGATATAAGATTTAGAGGTGTTGTTTCTGAATCTGTTAGAGCTCCAAGCATTGATGACCTTTTTTCTGGCCAAGCCCAAACTTACACTTCTATTGCTGATCCATGTTCAGGGGTGGGAAATCCAGAAGCTGAAGCAAATATGAATCCTACTGTTGTTGCAAATTGTTTGTCAGATCCTAGAATTGCTGCAACTGCTGCAACCGGTAGATTTGATGTAGACCAAAATATCACCATACCTGGATTCTCATACTCTCAACCTCAGACTCAAACCATATCAGGTTTTATTGGAGGTAATGCAAACTTAGAGGAAGAATCTGCTGACACTACAACACTAGGTCTCGTATGGACACCTACATATGTTGAAGGACTGGCCGTTACTCTTGATTATTATCAAATTGAAATTGAAGATGTTATCTCAAATGTTTCTGCTTCAAGATTAATAAGAGAGTGTTATGAAGCAACTGATTATCCTGTATCTCAATGTGATGCTCATGAGAGATTCGACACTGGTCACTTAAGATATTGGTATTCCTTTGGAATAAATCAGTCTTATTATGAAACTGCGGGATATGACTTAGCTGCTGCTTATACATTTGAAGATCTTGGACCTGTTCCAGGTGAGCTAGACATCAGAGGTATTATTACTGTCAGAGATAAACACATAAATCAGACTACTGACACGTCAAATCCTTTTGATTATGTTGGAGAAGTAGGTTTTAACGACGAGATTGCAAGAATTAACTTCTTATATACTACTGATGATTGGCTCGTTTCTCTACAAGCTAATTACTATAGCGAAGCCTTAGACGATGTATCTCAGAGCCCTAATGCTTGGGAAAATCAAGATGTTGATGCAATGACCTATTATGATCTTCAGGTCAGATATGACTTAACTGACAATATGGATGTTTACTTTGGTATAGACAATCTAACCAATAAACAACCTCCTTATTGCCCAACATGTAATAATGAGCCAGTTCCTGGTGCTCATTACACTGCTCAGTCTTATGCAAGAGTTTGGGACAGTAAGTTCCACTACGTCGGATTAAGATGGAAGCTGTAAAGTAAAAAAAAAGAAGGGCCGGTTATACCGGCCTTTTTTTTATTCTTTTATAATGTAGATATGCGAAATTTATTGATAATATCTTTTCTCACTCTTATCTTAGGATGCACTGAGTCTATAAAACCTGTTGATACAGCTGTAGAAAATAAGATTTTATATATTGGTAACGGGACCGAACCTCAAGATCTTGACCCTCATATAGTCACTGGAGTGCCCGAAAGTAAAGTTTTGATGGCTTTGCTGGAAGGTCTTGTTATTAGAAATCCAGATGGTCCTGAACCTCTTCCTGGGGTTGCCAAAGATTGGGATATTTCTAAAGATGGTAGAACATATACTTTTTATCTCAGAGACAATGCACTTTGGTCAAATGGAGATTATGTAACAGCATATGATTTTGTTTATGCTTGGAACAGGATGCTCATGCCGAGTCTCGGATCTAAATACCCAGACATGCTTTATGATGTAGTCAATGCCGAAGAGTACAATAAAGGAGAAATAGAAGATTTTTCAAAAGTAGGAGTTAAAGCACTTGATAGTAAGACATTGAAAGTATCTTTAAAAAATCCTGCTCCTTATTTTCTAGAGTTACTTTGTCATTACACAACAAGACCAGTTCATAAAGAAACAATAGAGTCTTTTGGTGAAATGGATACACCTGGTAGTCAGTGGACTAGGCCCGGGAATTTCATTGGTAATGGACCTTTTACACTTGATAAATGGGAACTAAATAAAGTAATAATTGTTAAGAAAAATCCTTCTTACTGGAATAGCTCAGTCGTTCAATTGAATGAGATTCACTTTTTCCCAGTTGATAATGCATCTCGTGAAGATTTAATGTTTAGATCAGGTCAGTTGCATGTGACCAGTACTGTTCCTCCTGAAAAAGTTGAGTCCTATCAAGAAAAGTATCCTAATAATATTCAAGTAGATCCATTTTACGGTACTTATTACTATCGGTTTAACACTAAAAAGACTCCCTTTGATAGCAAATTAGTTAGACAGGCGCTCTCTCTAGCATTAGATAGAACTTTAATAGTTGATAAAGTCACAAAGGGCGGTCAGCAAGAAGCTTTTTCTTTTACCCCGCCTGATCCTGATTCTTATTTTCCACCAACTTCCCTTGAGTATAATCCTGAAAAAGCTCAAGACTTACTAAAACAGGCTGGTTATAAAGATGGAGTAGACTTTCCTGTTGTTGACCTCTTATATAACACAAGCGAAGGTCATCAAAAATTAGCTCAAGCTATACAGCAAATGTGGAAAACATCTTTAAATATTGATGTCACTCTTACAAATACAGATTGGAAAGTTTATTTGTCTAGACAATCAATAGGTGACTTTCAAATAGCTAGAGCTGGATGGATAGGTGATTATATAGATCCAAAAAGTTTCTTGGACATGATGGTAACCAACAGAGGGAATAATCAAACGGGTTGGTCCAATAAACAATATGATAATTTATTAAAAGAAGCAGCTAATAGCACTTCACAACAACAAAGGTTTAATAAATTTTACGAAGCAGAGAAAATATTAATGGATGAAATGCCCATAATACCTATTTACACCTATACTAGGATTTATATGCTGCATGAGGATGTTAAAGGGTGGGGAAATAATATCTTGGATTCAAGACCTTATCAGTTCGTATACTTAGAAAGTAATTAAATTTGTTCAATCTTATTTTACAAAGGCTTTTTACAGCCATACCCGTTCTTCTAGCTGTCATTACAGTAACTTTTGTAATGGTACATGCAGCTCCTGGTGGACCTTTTGACGAAGATAAGGCTGTCTCGCCTGAAGTTATGGAAAAACTCAATGAAAGGTACAATCTAAATGCACCGTTAATTGAGCAATATACGGATTATCTGGGAGGAGTATTGGTTGGAGATTTTGGTCCATCATTTAGATATCCAAGCAGAACAGTCAGTGAACTTATTTTCACTGGGTTACCGATAACTTTTGAGCTTGCAATTTATTCAATCATTTTTGCCCTATTAATTGGAATAGGTACTGGAATTATTAGTGCACTCAAAAAAAATACTTTCCTTGACTATATACCTATGACGTCCGCTATGGTCGGAATATGCGTTCCCTCTATAATTTTAGGACCCCTACTAACTTTAATTTTTGGTATATGGCTGGAAATTTTGCCTGTTTCAGGTTGGGGAGATTTATCAGGAGACAAAATATTACCAACAATAACTTTAGGTACAGCCTATGCAGCATATTGTGCGAGGCTAACTAGAGGAGGTATGCTTGAAGTTCTAAATCAAGATTTTATTAGAACAGCCAGAGCAAAGGGACTTTCCGAAACTAGAGTTGTTTTAGTGCATGCTTTGAAGGGTGGGTTAACCCCTGTAATAGCCTTTCTAGGACCAGCAATGGCTGGTCTATTAGCAGGTTCTTTTGTTGTAGAAACAATCTTTGGCATCCCAGGGTTAGGGAGATTTTATGTCGAAGCTGCTTTTAATAGAGATTACACTATGATTCTCGGTTCATCTATTTTCTTTTCGTGTCTGATTATCGGTCTCAACTTAGTTTCAGATCTAATTGCTGCTGCTATTAATCCAAAATTAAGATAATGAATAATCAAGAAAGTAGTTTATTTAGAGACGCTTTAATTAGACTTACAACAAATAAATTATCACTTTTTAGTTTAATTTATATTTCATTACTTGTAGTAGTTGCAATAATTACACCTTTCATAGCACCTTACGATTACGCTTATCAAGATCTTGCTCTAGGCGCTTCTGCACCGTCTTCAGACCATTTGCTAGGAACAGATACCTTAGGCAGAGATTTACTTACGCGAATGATGTACGGAAGTAGAATATCATTGATGGTTGGGTTTTTAGCTACATCCGTAGCATTAGTTATTGGTGTGATATGGGGAACTGTTGCAGGATTTTCCGGAGGCAAAACAGATGCAGTTATGATGAGGATTGTAGATACGTTATACGGCATACCATTCATAATATTAATTATTCTTTTAATGGTTATCTTTGGAAGAAATCTTATCTTACTTTTTTTGGCAATAGGTGCAGTTGAGTGGTTAACTATGGCAAGGATAGTAAGAAGTCAGGTATTAAACCTTTCAAAACAAGAATTTATTCTCTCTGCTGAGGCAATGGGTGTTAGTAAGTTGAGTATTATATTTAGGCATTTGATTCCAAATGCCATGGGACCCGTAATTGTGTATGCCACTTTAACTGTTCCTCAAATTATGCTTTTGGAGTCCTTTCTTAGCTTTCTTGGCCTTGGAGTCCAGCCTCCTTTAAGTTCTTGGGGTCTGTTGATTAGAGATGGAGCTGTTTCAATGGAGGAATATTGGTGGCTTTTGATTTTTCCTTCGCTAGCTTTTTCTCTCACTTTGTTTTCATTAAATTTTATCGGGGATGGCTTAAGAGATGCCATTGATCCAAGAACAGCGGATGGTTAAAGAAGCAGCTTAAGAACTTGTCCAGGGAAAATTTTTGAAACATCCTCTATCTCATTCCATTCTTGTATATCTTTTGCAGTGATTTCAAACTTAGATGCTATCCTACTAATAGTATCTCCTGATTTGACAGGATATAGCATTGTGCGTAAGTCCCTTGAAGGTAAATCTTGTCTTACTCTTTCATATCGTGAGAATATTTTAATTTCTTGATTAATTTGGAGTGGTACCGCAATATCTAAATCATTCCATAAGATCACATCTTCAATGGAAACCTTAAATTTCTTGGATATATTCCAAAGAGAATCTCCACCGACTACTATATAAACTTGTTCCCTTGAATTTTGTTTTCCAGCCCATGCAGATCCTCTCGGGACCATTATCTCCTTCCCTGCAATGATTAAGTCAGACGCTAATCCATTAATTTCCATAAGAACAGCAACTTCAATTTTGTAACGCGAGGCAATTTTATAAAGATTGTCACCTCTTCTAATCTTATAACGATCCCATCTAACCAGATCATCTTGATTTAATGACTGAAGCTGTGTCATAAACCTATCTGACACGCCTATAGGCAATAGCAGATAATGCGGTCCGCTAGGGTCAGTTGCCCACTGATTAAATCCGGGATTTAATTCGTAGATTGTTTCAGGTTTAAGACCCGCAAGATCAGCGGCTTGCATAAGGTCTAACTGACCAGGAATTTTAACTTTTTGAAAATAAGGTCTGTTGGCAATGCTTGGTAAGTTTACATCAAATGATTTGGGATCCTTTATTAACTCACAAAGAACCAGTAATTTAGGAACATAAGCAGTTGTTTCTTTTGGAAGGTTTAAGTCCCAGAATCTTATAGGTTTATCTTCTCTCTTATTTTTTTTTATCGCCCGGTTAACTCTAGTAGGGCCGGTATTATAAGCTGCCATCGCAAGTAGCCAATCTCCCTCAAATTTTTCGTGAAGATATGTAAGAAATTGCAAAGCAGCTTCAGTAGAAGCTAATACATCTTTTTTCCCGTCATACCACCAGTTACTTTTTAAACCCCATTCTTTTCCTGTAGCAGGCATAAATTGCCAAATACCTGTAGCTCCATCAACTGATTTTGCATAAGGATCAAATTCACTTTCAACAAATGGTAATAATGCCAATTCTACCGGAAGACCTAATTCTTCGGCCCTTGTGAGCGTATGATAAAGATATCTTTGACCAGATTTACTGATTCTGTTGACTGCAGTTTGATTACTATAGAGCCTTTCTCTATATAAACTCGTCGCAGCTATTTGATCATCTGGAATAGTGATTGATAGCTCTAGTCTAATTCTCTCCCAAAGATCATATGGAGCGTCCTCAGGTTTTATATCAACAATATCTGTATTTGAGATAGTTATGGATTCTGAATCAGATACGTTTGAATTAGATGCGGATGCACAACTACTTAAAGAAATTAAACCTAAAGCAAGGAAGATTCTAAACATTTTTAAAAGTTATCTTTCCAATTTCTTATTTCACCTAATATTTCAGCAGTATTACCAAGTTTTCTTTTAGAATATTTTTCTGCAGCTTCAATTACTGATGACTCTCTACATCTCATAAAGGGATTTATTTTTAGTTCGACATCTATTCGGCTTGGTAATGATGGCTTATTAATAGATCTAGATTTTTGCACTTCCTTTAATGCTTTAAGTATTTCTTTATTATGAGGCTCTACAGACATCGCAAATTTTAAATTAGATTCTGTATATTCATGCCCACAATATACAAGCGTATCGGAGGGAAGCTCCTTATATCGGTCCATTGAAAAGAGCATATCTTCAGGTGTACC
>LULK01000592.1_pt1 | contig 16043 bp, 15 predicted proteins | sample 728181 | NCBI WGS metagenome assembly LULK01 (sample SAMN03860291, study PRJNA289734) | marine metagenome | biome: seawater column; feature: ocean; material: water; isolation source: Red Sea water column Station 169 - depth 10m | place: Saudi Arabia: Red Sea | collected 2011-10-15 | depth 10 m | reverse complement strand
CAATACACATGTCAACTTCACCTCTTTGCATTAATATGCCACCTGTATTATCTGCAATGATTGTGTTTTTAATTCCTTCTTCATTTAATTCATAAGATGTAAGATTTGCTCCTTGATTTCTTGGTCTGGTTTCATCTGCCCAAACATGAACGGGTATCCCTTTTTTATGTGCATGATAAATTGGAGAAGTTGCTGTCCCCCAATTTATTGTTGCAAGCCAACCTGCATTACAATGAGTTAAGATATTAACTGTATCTTTTTTTTTATTATAAATTTCCTCAATAATTTTTAGTCCATTTAATCCAATATTTTCACAAAATTCTACATCCTCTTCACATATATCTTTTGCTTCATTCATGGCTATTCCTAAGATTTTATTGCTATTAACTCCTGATAATTTATTCATCATTCTATCAACAGCCCACTTTAAATTTATTGCTGTTGGTCTTGAACTAATTAAATCTTCAGCAGATTTCTTTAAAAATGATTGATCATTATTTTCAATTATAGCTAAAACCATTCCATATGCTGCCGTAGCTCCTATTAGAGGTGCGCCTCTTACTTCCATTACCTTAATCGCATTTATTGAGTCCTTAACTGTTTTAAGTTCTTTAATAATAAATTTGTGTGGAAGTTTTGTTTGATCAATAATTTTTACAACATTATTTTCAAACCAAATAGTACGATATTCTTTTCCCTCTATTCTCATTGATTTAAAACTCTACCAGCAACAGTTTTAAGTTTTTCTATTGTTTTTTTTGTTCTTTTTTCAGGTGCTGTAATAATTGCAACATCTAAACAATTATTGGTGGGATCATTAGGGTCAATATGTTTTTCAAAGTTTTCAATTAAGTTTTTAATCATATTTTTGGCTTTTGCTGCATTTCCCAAAAGAACTTTTATTACTTGTTGAACGTCAACATTCTCATGATCTGGATGCCAGCAGTCATAATCTGTAACCATAGAAACTGACGCATATCTTATTTCTGCTTCCCTTGCCAATTTTGCTTCAGGCATATTTGTCATACCGATGACATCTGCCTTCCATGATCTATATAAATTAGACTCTGCTAAAGTTGAAAATTGCGGACCTTCCATAACCACATAAGTTCCACCTCTTTGATATTCTATTTTTTCTTTTTTAATTGCCTCTTCGCATGCGTTCATAAGACCATTAGATGTAGGATGAGCCATAGATACATGTGCAACTATTTCATCTTCAAAAAATGTTTTTATTCTTGCAAAGGTCCTATCAATGAATTGATCTACAACTACAAATTTACCTGGAGGTAGTTCTTCTTTTAAGGAACCAACTGCGGAGACAGAAACAATATCAGTTACACCTAGTTGTTTAAGGGCATCTATGTTTGCCCTAAAATTAATATTTGATGGAGAAATAAAATGCCCTCTTCCATGTCTTGGCAGAAAGTAAACCTCTTTATCATTATATTTAGTTTTTAATATTTGATCAGATGGGTTGCCCCATGGTGTTTGTAAATCAAGCAACTCTCTTTCTTTAAATTCTTCAACATCATAGAGACCACTCCCACCAATTATCGCTAATTTATTTGTTGTCATATTAAAATAATTATCTATTTATACTTTTATATTTTACTTTTATGAACTTAAAAAATTTTATTAGATCAATTCCTGATTATCCCAAAAAAGGTATTTTATTTAGAGATATCACTACTTTAGTTAAAGATGAAAGTGCATTTGCTGAAACAATAAATCAAATTGTCGATAGATCAAAAAAATTTGATTTCACTAAAATAGCAGCCATAGAATCTAGGGGTTTTGTATTCGCATCTGCTGTTTCGTATATGCTAAAAAAACCATTCATAATGTTGAGAAAAAAAAACAAATTGCCAGCAGAAGTTTTCTCTGTAGATTTTGAATTAGAGTATGGGACTGCAACTATAGAAGTGCACAAAGATTCTTTTCTAAAATCTGATAAAGTTCTTGTAATAGATGACTTAATTGCCACTGGAGGTACAGCTGAAGCAGCAGCAAAATTAATAGAAATGTCAAATGCGAAAGTTGCTGCATTCATATTTGTGATTAATTTATTTGATCTTGGTGGAAATGATGTGTTAAAAAAAAAAAATTATAAAACTTCAAGTTTGCTTGAATTTCCAGGTCACTAAAGTTTTAAAAATTTCAAAATTTTAATAATTTTTAAATTTGGCATTTTTTTACTAGAGGAGTTTTCTTTTTTTTCATTAAAAGTTGATAGATAATAATCATAACACTCTATCAACATTTTTTCATTTGTATAATGAGGCTTCCATTTAATTTTATTTTTTATTCTCTCAGTATCCAATACACAATTTGAGACAAGCATTCTTTGATGATATGGGCCAAGGCTTACTAAATTTAAGATATTAAAAGTTTTTAATAAAATCAATCCAAGTATTTTTGGAAATTTTTTAATTTTCTTTTTTGAATTTGCATGCTCTAAAAGTTTCGTAAAAACTTCTTTAATTGATTTAACATCATCAGATCCAACATTAAATAAATTTTTTCCATTAAGATTGATGGATAATTCTATCGCGTTAATTAAATCAACAGAATAGATAAAGTGTATTTTATTTAACCCACTCCCTATTATCCATATATTTGTTCCCTGTCTTACCATCTCAAATAGTAAAGCAAGTTTATCTAATCTTTTTTTACCAATAACTACAGGACATCTAAATATTACAACGTCACCTTTATAAGTATGGCTCAAAATTAAGTTTTCAGCTGCATATTTTGATTTACCATAATCAACAATTGCACTAGATGGCTCTTTCTCATCGATTGGAGAGTCATAATTTTTTTCAAAAATTGAAAATGTAGAAGTAAAAACAAATTTCGAAACTTTATAACGCTCTGCTAAATCTAATAAATTTTTTGTTCCATGGTAGTTAGTTTTCCATACTTCGTTAGTGTCTTTTTCATCTAAAATTTCTGCGGCACAATGAATAATTATATCTATACTATTTTGTTTAAAAATTTTACCTAATTGATCTTTATTTTGAATATCGCAAACAAAGCTTGTAATATTATTGTTATTTCCATGAAATATGATTGGCTTTTCTTTATCCAACGCATAAATGTTATTATCTTTTGAAAAAAAATTAACAATTTCCTCACCTAAAAAACCACTACTACCAGTAATTAAAATCTTTTTGTTCATTCACTAAAGGTTTATATAGAAAAATAAATAAATGAAAATTTTAAAAAAATCTAAATCAAAAAATACAAAAATAGATAATATGTGGCTTGATTCTGCTGGAATCAAACATTTTTGGATGAAATGGAGATATAAATTTCTATTAAAACAATTAAAAAAAAATAATATTTCTATAAATAACAAACTTAAAATTATGGATTTGGGATGCGGAAATGGAATATTAAGCAATCAACTAGAAAGTCAATTTAACATTAAAATTGACAGAGTAGACGCCAATGAAGAAACTTTACTACTAAATAAAAAAATTAAAGGTAAGTTAATTTGTTACAATGTAAACACTAAATTAAAAAAAGTTAAAAACTACTACGACATTATTTTTTTATTTGATGTTTTGGAACACATAAAAAAAGATGTTAATTTTTTAAAAAATACTCTTTTTCATCTAAAAAAAAAGGGTTTTTTGATTATAAATGTGCCAAGTATATCTGTTTTATATAGTAATTATGACTATGCCGTTGGTCATTTGAGACGTTATAACAGTTCTGATTTTGAAAAAATAAGAAAAAAATTAAAAGTCAATGCAAGATCAATACAATACTGGGGCACTTTGATGCTTCCTATTTTATTAATTAGAAAAATAATACTTTCGTTTTATAATAAAAAAAATTTTAAAAAAATTATTGAGACAGGGTGGAAAACTAATAAGTTTTTAAATTTTATATTTAAATTAATAATGTCTTTTGAACTTAAATTATTTAATAATTCCTCAATTGGCACATCTTTAATGGTTATTTTTAGAAAATGAGTTTATTTAATTTATCTCAACAGTATAATTTTGCTAAAAGTTTTATCTTTAAAAAATCTCCTCTTTATGTTCAATTTTATATTACAGCAAGATGTAATCTTGCATGCGAGCAATGTAATATAATTTACTCAGACGCTAAACACCAAGAAATGAATATTGAACAAATAAACAATGTTGCAGAAAATTTAAAAAAAATTGGAGTTAATATCGTTTTGTTAATAGGCGGTGAACCTTTTGTTAGAAAAGACATTCATCATATTGTTCAAGCTTTCACAAAAAGAAATATGCATGTGAGGATGCAGACCAATGGAATAGCTACAGAAAAACAATTATCTGAATGCGTAAATGCTGGTGGTAAAGACATAAGTATATCATTAGATTCTTTAGAACCAAGTTTACAAGATGAAATAAATGGTGGTTTTAATAAATCTTGGACTAGAGCGATTAAAACTATTTCGAATGTAAGTAATATTTTTCCAGAGAATTCAACTGCTTTTTTTAATTCGGTAATAATGCCTAAAAATTTAAATCACATTATAAAAGTGATTAAATTTGCAACTAAAATTGGATGGGGAGTTTCTCTTGTCCCAGTACATGTATCTACACCAGAAAATCCTTTAGGTTATAGAACTTTGGATTATGATAATAATGTAACATTTGAAAACAATGATACACCAAAAATAAAAAAATTAATATCTGATCTAAAAAAAATAAAAAAAAATTACAATTTATATGACTCAGATGAATATTTAGACGATGTGGAAAAATTCTTGCTTAAGAAACCTATTAATTGGAGAAAAAGAAATAATAATGTTTGTGACTCACCAAACTTATATTTTGCAATTTCACCGAGTGGTACATTAAAAACTTGTTGTGACTATGAGGCAACAAAAGATATTTTTATATACGATAAGAATTTTCCAGAATTGTATTTTTCAGGAAAAATTCAAGAAATCGTTTATCCAATTACAAAAGTTTGTGGTGGATGTATGTATGGTAGTTACCCTGAAATAACTATAACTGCTAGATATTTAAAAGCTTTTATAGAAAGAGTTAAATATTTCAATTTTAAACCACCAAAAATAAAAAAATATTCTTCGGAACAATTACAAGCAATTGCCTCAGAAATTCTTAATGAGCAAAATTAAATCTCTACAATATTTACTATTAGATAGTTTAAGCAAAAGAGACAGGGGTCTATCTAAAAAATTGTCAAAAACACTTAGTGTTAGTGAAAATAATAGTTATTACATAATCAATTGGCAAGATGATAGAAATCTTAAAAAGCTAGAAATTGAAAAATTTAAATTTAAATTTTATCAAAGAAATGATTTAGAAAATAATAAAAAAGATTTAAAAAATATTCTGAAAACTAACAACGAAAACGCTGAATATATTGTTGATCAAATTTTAAAAAGTAAAAAAAAAATAAATAATTCATTAAATTTTATAGCAAAATACATATCTCATATCTTTATTATTATAATATTCTTATCAATAGCTATAAATTTTACAAATATTTCAAATAAATTTGTACCAATTTTATTAATTTTTTTTTTTGTTTTTGAATTATTAGATAAGAGGAAAATTACATTCTATCTATCGCTACTTATGCTAAGTTTTTTTAGCCCCAATGAGTTTATTTTTTTTTTCAGTTTATTTTTAGTTATTTTTAATTTACTCGAGCCAATATTCTTTTTAAAAAAAACGAAGATAATTATGCTTTTAATTATTATTTCGATAAATTTTAATTTTCTTAGTTTTTCATCAATTAATTTTGACATAAATTTTATATTAATAAATATTTTGATTTTGTTAAATTTGTTATTTAATTTTATAAGATATAATTCGAATTATAATTGGATTTATTGTATTCCTGCTTTTAGTTACGGATTTTTTTACAACGAAGAAATAATTTTATCTTATTTTTGGATATTTATATGTTTTTTTATACATTATTTGTTTAATTATTTAGACAAAATATTTTTTCTTAAAATTAAAACTTCCCCAATATTAGAATAAATACCTGAAAAGGTTTTGATTACTTTATATTTTCCTGTTGTAATTAAATTATCAATTACTTTAGATCCAGTAAAATTATGAATTATATATTCGTACTTACCATTTGAAATATCTTTTAAATGTGATTTGTAAGTTTTTTCATATTCACCACCAACTTGACTTGACCTATAAGAAATCAAATCGCCAATATCAATTTTTTCATTTGAATATTTATTTTTATGAAAATGTAAACTTTCTGATAAGATATTAGTATTTGTCTCATATAATATTGTTAAATAATTATGCAAATTAAGGGCATTTGAATATGATTTATAAATTCCAATACTAGATTTTAGAGAATTTTTTATAGCTACAGAGATAACAAAAACAGAAACAAACAGAAACAAATAAAAATTGATATAACGAAAATTAAAATTAAATTTATGATTCTTGTAAAAAAACATAATTAAATACCAAATAAAAAAGACTAACGGAGTAAAATAATATATTCCTCCTCCAATATAGTTATATAGGTAGCTTACAAAACATGTTAAAGTTACAAGTAATGAAATAGTTATAACTATAAACTTCTCAAAAAATATTAATTTAAAATTTTTTAAGATATTAAACACTACCAATATTTGTAAAATTAAAAGAAAATATATTTTCTCAATTCTAATAATGTTTTTCAATCCACCTATATAGTGCTGAGTAGAAAAATGATTTTCGAAATAAAAAAAATTTACAAAATAATTATAATATTTTTGTAAATTAAGATGAAAAAAAATGTACAAAATTATTATAAAAGGAATTAAGAGTAGAATAAAAAAAACTAGATAAAAATAGATATTCTTTAGATTTAATATATTCATAATTTTTTTTTCGAAAATCTTTGGGAAAAGGCCGATTGCAAGACAATAAGGAAAAAATCTCCAATTTGTCATTATAATAATTGATACTAAAAATGTAACAAACAGTAAATTTAGGTTATTTTTATATATATATTTATTCGAACACAGATAACAAAGAACAGAAAGAAGCAACATAGCTGTAATATCAGCGCGACCTTGAAACGTTTTGGTTAATAAAAATATAAAAGAATAAATAAGTAATGATAAAAAAATAATAAACGTAAAATTATTAGATTTTTTAAAGACAAAAAAATTAACTAAGAATATAGAAAAATATAAAAAAATATTATTTAATCTTGAAACTTGCCATGGCTCTAAAAGAGGAAATAATTTATATATCAAATATTTAAAAATTGGATCTATAGGACCGTGTGCCTGGTTAGCATATGACACTTTTAACGGATCATAGATGTTAATACCATCCGCAATGGTGATAATATGAAGCCACAGTGTAGACTCTCTTACTTCTAATTCTATAGGATAATAAAAACTTTGAATAATCGGCAAAAAAAATATTATTGAAGAAAATATGTAAATTAAGTTTAAAAATTTCTTGGACATTATTTTTTAAAAATTCTCTCAAAATTCTTAAATATTTTTTCATTTCCTAAAGAATTAAAGTGTACATCACCTTCAATATAATACTTGGAAATGATCTTTTCTTTTTTTATCAAAATTTTTTCATCAAAAAAATCATCAAAATTATTAAAGAAAAATTCGCATTTATTCATACAGAAATTATTCATTAATTTAACAATCCTTGATTGACTAGTATCGTACAAAATTTGAGCTGGCCAAGGATATATCCCAACTGACATTTTTATATCATTTTTTTTTAAAAGCTTATATGTCATTTCCATAAAATCTAATGATTTATTTATTTCTTTATCTCCAAAAAATTTATTGTTAAAAGTCCAAGAACTTTTTTCATGACAATAATCTAGATAAGTACATTTATTGATTGTAATTGTTTTTTTAAATACATCATTTTTTAATTTTTTTATTGAATAAGCCAAAAATGGAAAAGATGATTTAAGAGTTCTTTGGATATTTGACAATATTACTGATTTTTTTCTACTTATTTTATTATTTATAAGTTTATATTTTCTATTATCATCGTATATATCACTAATATCGAAATAAATTATCACTCTTTTAAATTTATAACCACCTTCTAATAGGTGTCTGAGCTTAGTAAAATAAATTGAAGGCGAATAAGATACAACACCTAGATTAGCAATCTTTAAATCGTTAAATTTATTTTCAATTCTTCCAACAAAAGTATCTTCATAATCTACTCCAACCCCTTCGGTAAAACTATCTCCTATGAACGCAATATCAAATTCTTTAGAATCATTATCCATTTTGTCACAAAAAGTTCTAAATGAATTTTTATTAGAACAAAAAAGATATGTTTCACCAGGAGACCACTCCAAATTCTCCTTAAAATTTTTTTTTAAATCATGATCATAAATGTTATGATTAATTGTGTGATCAATCTTTTTTGGAGTTAATTTTAATAAATAAGACCCAAATAATAAATCAATCAATAGAATAAATATTAAACTAATACCAATTACAGAAAGAATACTTTTCATTTAAATGGTAGCGGGAAGTGGGATCGAACCACTGACCTCAGGCTTATGAGTCCTGCGCTCTAACCAACTGAGCTACCCCGCCATTAAATTAACGTTGATATATACTACTTTTATTTTTTGTTGCAAACAAGTTTTGCCTAGAAATTTTTAATTAATAAATTGGATTGTTACCTATTTTTCTAGGATAAATTTTAGATTATGCTTTATGTTCATTTGACAGTTTGATTTGTCAGAATTTTTAAGGTAGGTAAACTTTACTAGTCAAACCAAGAATATTTACTTCCATACTTAGATAAAAAATTTTTATATGGACTATGTTTATTATTCGAGTCTTTATAAATAGATTTTCTTATTTGCATATTGCTTGCCGTCTTTGAAATTAAATCTCCCCTATTATAAAATTCTAAACACTTAATATCCCAAGGTAAATCACAAAATTTCATTAATTTTTTTGATTCATTTTCTGGATCATTAATGAATTTTTCATATTGTAAATGATAAATAAAATTTGGTTTCTCTTTTTCAAAGTTATTAATAATTTTATGATATAAATCGTAATATTTGAAAATATTTTCCAACTTATGAGCCCATGCTAAAAATACTTGATTATTTTTTAATGTAGACATAATAGAAGACGGTGTATCCCTCATACAATTAATTACTTTAGCCTTAGGAAAAATTTTATTTATAATATTTAAATAAAAAAAATTTTCTAAGCTTTTATCAGTGAATATAAAATTGCTCTTTTCTAGAATTAATTTTTTTTTTTTATACATCTCTATTGTTTCATTGTAGAAATGATTTAACTCTAAATTCAATTGCCGCTTACCATTTATTAATTTCTTAACAGTCTTATGTATAATTCCTGTCTCCTCTCCAATAGGAATATATTTTTTACCTGATGCAATTATTTTTTCTATTAAAGTTGATCCACATCTTGGGACACCAATTATAAAAATGGGTTTTATTGAATGATTTTTTTTAATAATATCATTATTATATTTATTTAAATTAAATATTTCTTTTCTTTTGGGCAATACATTTAACCAGTAGTCAACCTCATTTTTAAACTTTAAATTTTTTGCCTCAAAAAAATTATTATGCGCTTTTAATAAATAATTAACTTCATTTTCATAATTATTACTTTTTAATTCATACTTTGATAACAAAAAATTTCCATAGGCAATGTTTTCTTTTGTCGAATTTTTACTTTCAATAATTTCAAATATTTTATTTCTTAAGTCAAAGTCTAAAATTTCTTTTTTTAATTGACTCAAATCAAAAAGATAAATTAAATTTTCAGGTTCATACTTTACAGCCTTTTCATAACTGTCTTTTGCTTTTTGCTGGTCTCCTAATTCTTTATACACTAAAGCTAAATTATAATAAGTTGTTGCTGAGTTATCTCGAATTCGTATTGCTTTTTTGTAACTACTTATTGCTTTTTGATATTCCCCTAATTCCTTTAATGCGTTTCCAAGATTATTATGAGCATCAGCATAATCAGGTTGAATTTTTATTGCCATCTCATAACTACTTGATGCCCTATGATACTCTCCTAACTGTCCCAATACATTTCCAAGGATGTTATAAAAAATTGCGTTATTAGGTTGAATTTGAATTGCTTTCTCAAAGCTACTTATTGCTTTTTGGTATTCCCCTAATTCTATTTGGAGATTTCCAAAATTATTGAGTGCATTTATATTGTTTGGTTGAATTTGAATTGCTTTTTCATAATAACTTGATGCCTTTTGGTACTTTCTTAGTTCTTTGTATAATAGACCAAGATTATAGTGAGCCACTGCATTATTGGGTTCTATTTGAATTGCTTTTAAAAGTAATGGTTTTGCTAAATCAAATCTTTTTGTTTGTAGATATAATGCACTTAGATAAAAAATGGATTTAAAGTGATTAAAATCTTTTTTTAAATTTTTTTTGTAATAACTCTCTGCAATCTCAAAATTATTTTTTTGATGGTTTTGAAAAGCTTTTGCAAAATTTTTCTCAATAATTGAGTTTTTTTTGTTATTCATTTTCAATTTTTATCAAAAAGTGTAAAGTTAATCTAAGTTTAAATATAATCTGTTTTAGAAAAAAATATAAAAATTTCTTCCTATCAAAATCTATTACTTATTAATATGCTTGCATTATAATTGGGTATTACACTTAAAAAATCATAATTTGAAATAATTTTTAAATCTAAATCATTAATTTTTTTAGTAAATTCTAATCCAGCACTTTTAAAATCATTTATGTTAAATGCATATTTGATTTCATCAATTGGTACATATCCTACAGATAAATAGAGTTCATTACTATGACCTTTGCCTCTAGCACCAAATCTTTCAAAATTTACCACTGTTGACCAGCCAGAAATCGAAGTTGTATCAATACCATAACCAACTCTGTAATTATGTTCTGATTTATTATTTGATGTGTAATTATATAATGTGCTCGGATTATTGATAAAATAAAAGTCTGAGTCAGAAGATGAGCTTAGATCCCCAACATATTCTAACCTTCCATGATGATTTATAATTGTGTCACCTTGTTTGTCTGTAGTATCAAAAAGAATTCCAATTGTTGCAATCGCGGTTTTAATTTCTTGTTCTTTATAAATTAATGCATCTGCAAGACTATTACCTATTGTAGTTTGTTCCCTCAATATTAATTACTCTTTTATGGTCAATATCAAGATGACTGATACCAATAATACCATCCGTGAAAAATTGATTGTCTCTAAGTTTTGTTTCATATAGAGCTAAGCTGTAAGCATCAGTATTTATTTTTGTACCATTACCACCAATGTGAATAACATCTGTTCCATACTGAAAAACATAACCATACATTTTATCTCTATCTTCTTTTTTAATTCTATCAGCACCTATTGAAACACCCAGATTATGAAAATCTCTAGAGGACGTATTTCGAGCATGTTTGTTTCCTAAAACAATTCTTCCTTCACTCCATTCAAACCAATCATCACTATTGTAAGAACGATCCTTTTCTTTTTTTAAAGACTTAAGAGCGCTAGCAAATTTTGCAACAGTTTGATTTGTAAAATCAATTTCTGCATTCAAATTAGAAAGGTTATCTTTATTTTTATGTCTTCTTAACCATTCCATTCTATGAAATATTGGAAGGGTGTTGCTTTGAATAATACGCTTAGCTGACTCTACATTAGCTTCAATGATAGCTTTTACATCAGCATTAGTTGAAGCATCAAGACAAGTTATAGTTTCAGCACAAGCCACACTATATTCATATACAGTATTTACACCTGTCTGACTTTGTCTAGAGTCTGTATCTTGAGTAATATATAATTTTGTAAAATTGGCTGTAAAAATAAAACCTGCCATAATTGAATTACCAGATGATGAAACTTGAGCACTAAATGAATATGACTGTGAAAATTCTAATGTGCTTACGTCCCAAGGAGTTGATAGAGTGTATTTATTAATAGAGTCTGTATCATTGCCACCTATATAAAATATAGTTCCATCTGAATTAAATTGGATACTTCTTACTTTGTCTTCTTTGGCGCTTAAAGAAGGAGATTCAGTTGAGTCTTTTGTTGCACTTGTTACATCCCAAGGAACAGATAAAGTAAACTGTTGTATTACCTCTGTTTCAGCACCAGTTACGTACATTTTGGTTCCATCATATTTAAAAGCTAATGATCTTAATTGATTTTCATCCGATATAGTAAAATTATCGTCGTGAACTAAAGTAGAACTATCCCAAGCAGTAGTTAAATTGTATTGTTCGACTGTAAGAGATCCATTGTCTATAACATACATAACCTTTCCATCTGGCTTAAAATGTATTGCATGAGGTTTATCTATATTTGTTAATGTAGTAGAAGAGGTTAGATTCGCCGTGCTAATATCAAATGGAGTGCTTAAAGAATATTGTATTACACTATCAACCTCAGATACGGTATTTTTTTCACGATTGGTGACATACATAATTGTTCCATCGGGTTTAAAATTTATTTGTCTAAGACCTGTTGCGTCTGATGAAATATCTTTTGATTGTTTAAATGTTATAAAACCAAATGAATTTGAGCTAAAAACAAAAAAGAAAAATATAAATAAAACGTACCTAATCATTTACCTAAAATAAGTGTTAATTATCCACTAAAAGTATTTTTTTCAACTAATAATATAATTGATATTTCGAATATCAAAGTTATCTTTCACTTAAATGAGAATAGAAGAAGAGCTTAAATTAGACTACTCAGATGTCTTATTTAGACCCAAAAGAAGCACATTAAAAAGTCGTAAGGATGTAAATCTATTAAGAACTTATCGATTTAAATACAGTAAAAATGAATGGTCAGGAATTCCAATAATAGCTGCCAATATGGATGGTGTTGGAGAACTTAGTATAGCTGAAAAGTTAAATGAGCATGGAATGATTACATGTCTAACTAAACAACACGATGTTAAAAAAATTAAACAAAATAAAAATATAAAGAAAATTTATCAAAACATAGCTTTAAGTGTTGGAATTAAGAAAGAGGATTTTCGTAATTTAGATAAAGTATTGAAAGAATTTAGTTTTTTTAAATTTATATGTATAGACGTAGCTAATGGATATACAGAACATTTTACCAATTTCATAAAATCTGTAAGAGATAAATATCCAACAAAGACAATTATTGCGGGTAACGTTGTTACAGCAGATATGACACAAGAATTGGTCTTAAGTGGTGCTGATATTGTAAAGGTAGGTATTGGACCTGGGAGCGTGTGCACCACAAGAATACAAACAGGAGTTGGTTACCCGCAGTTAAGTGCCGTAATTGAATGTGCAGATGCAGCTCATGGTTTAGGAGCACATATTATTGCTGATGGAGGTTGTACTTGTCCTGGCGATGTTGCAAAAGGTTTTGGTGGAGGTGCTGATTTTGTTATGCTGGGTGGAATGTTGGCAGGTCATGATGAAGGGGGTGGAAAAATAATAAAAAAAAATGGTTCAAAATATATAGAATTTTATGGTTCAAGTTCAGAGGTTGCTAATAAAAAACATTATGGAGGTCTTTCCAATTATAGAAGTAGTGAGGGAAGATCTGTTAAGGTAAATTACCGAGGAAAAATTAATGATACTATTTTAAATATTCTTGGTGGTGTAAGAAGCAGCTGTACTTACGTTGGTGCACCATCTTTAAAACAACTAAGTAAATGTACGACTTTTGTAAGGGTCAGCAATCAGTTTAATGAAACTTTTACAAAATAACTTTTAGAAAATCAGAAGTCCAAATAATACTAAACCAGTAGAAGCCACAGCAGAAAAATATATTTTTTTCATACTCTCACTTTTTTTTTCAGCCCTTACTCTATTTAGCAAAACATTAATATTTGTGCTCTTCGATTGATTTTTTACATTATCTTTAACAAGATATTTTTCGACTAATTTTTCTTTAACGTTAAAACCAGAACTTTTCATTACCTTATTAAACCATGAAAAACTTATATTTGCAAATTTCATTATAATGAGAGGATGATCCCTAAAGTTCCCAACAATGTAAATAACAATACAAGAATGATAAGATTTTTTTTGAACTCTCTACTCTCAGTTTCTTGAAGTTTTGATTTTAAAATGTTGATATCAACTCTTCTTTTAAAAGGCTTCTCAGCTTCACTGAAAACGTTTGGGGTCTTGATTTCGGTGTTTAAATCTGTAAAGCCCTTATTTTTCATTTGGTCTATAAATCATAAAGTGCAATTTTTTTCAATTTACAAAAAAGTTCAATATGGGTCCGTATTAAGTTGACATGTGTTCAATTTGGGTCATTAATATCTAATTTTAATTTATGAAAGCTAAACAAATAGATTTTTCAAAAAAACTCTCAGAGGATCAAGTTTATAATTGTATTCTACAAAATTATGAAGCCCTAGGGACAGATTGGATAACACATCAGTGGAATTGGATTAATGGAATCTACAAGTCTTTTCAAGATCACATAAAATTTTTAATAATAATTTCCTTAGTTGAAAAAACTTTAAATTTTTATCATCAAGTTAATATTACACAAAATTACGACCAATATTATGCAAAAGATAATTTACAAATAGATAAGTTTAGTATCTCAGAATTATGTGAAAAACTTAGTTTACCTAAAGAAACTTTAAGACGTAAAGTTTTAGAATTAGAAAAAATAGGCGTTATCAAGAGAAAAAAAAAACAAGTTGAAATTGATGGATCTGCTTATGTATATGTTAAACCAGAAAGTCAAATACCACTAACCTCTAAATATCTTGCTAAAGTAGGAGAGCTTTTAAATAAAGAAAAAATATACGATAAAAAAATCGACAAGAATAGTTTAGAAAAATTAATAAAAAAAAATTTTACGTTATGTTGGAGATGGTATTATAGAATGCAAATTCCATGGATTGTTGGTTATCAAAAAATGTTTAATGACTTAACGACTGTTCATGTGATAGGAACAATTATGATGCATCAAGCATTAAATACAAAAACATTTCCAAGAGACTTCTCTATAAATAGAGATAACAGACATTTTGTTGAAATGACAAATATTCCAAGAGCAACAGTTATAAGAAAATGTAAATTTTTAATTAAAAAAGGAAATTTAAAAGTTAATGATAAAAAACAATATTTTCTAACGGGAAATAACAGAGATCAAATACTTAATTATCAATTAGATTTTTTTAGGGAAAAATCAAAATTTATAACAAGAATTTTGAATTTGATTGCAATTTCATAAAACTTTAATATTTTATAAATATTTTTCATTACACAGAAGAGTCATGGATATAGTAATAAAAATAGCACCTATAATACTCGCATTAATAATGTTGGGTTTAGGTTTGGGTTTAAAAATTGAAGATTTTACGAGAGTATTAAAAACTCCAAAAGATTTTTTTGTTGGTTTTTTTTCTCAACTAATTATTCTTCCATTGGTTGCTTACTTTTTAATTATTATTTTTAATGTATCACCTGAAATAGCAATCGGAGTTATGGTAATTGCTTCTGCGCCAGGTGGAGTTACATCGAATATATTAACAAAATTTGCTAATGGAGATGTTGCTTTATCTATTACTTTAACGGCTATAATCAGTTTAATTTCTATTATTACCGTTCCTCTTATAATCTTTACATCAGCTGATTTACTTGGAATTACAAATATTTCTCAAAATATTTCAATGACTGGTATAGCGCTAAAAATGTTTTTGGTTGTAACTGTTCCGGTAATCTTAGGGATGATTATAAGAAAGTTTGCTGATAATTTTGTAAATTCGAAAATTCAAATATTTGAAAAACTCAACATAATACTATTTGTTATTTTTTTTATTGCTGCATTTTTCGAAGAAAGAGAAAGTTTTATAGATTTTCTTATGCAAGCAGGATTCATTACTTTTATTCTAAATATAACAATGATGATTGTCGCTTATTACCTTGGTAAAACTTTTGCCTCAGGAGTGAAACAACAAAAATGTATTGCTTTAGAATGTGGATTACAAAATGGTACTTTAGCAATATTTGTTTCTACACAAATATTCGGTACAGATATAGTCTACATA
>LULK01000296.1_pt1 | contig 16069 bp, 19 predicted proteins | sample 728181 | NCBI WGS metagenome assembly LULK01 (sample SAMN03860291, study PRJNA289734) | marine metagenome | biome: seawater column; feature: ocean; material: water; isolation source: Red Sea water column Station 169 - depth 10m | place: Saudi Arabia: Red Sea | collected 2011-10-15 | depth 10 m | reverse complement strand
GTGCAACGGTTATTGGTGCGATGGTTGGTGGTGGAATTGGCTTACTACTCACGCAAGCAATCATTACTCAAAGTAATTGGGAAGAGGTGACTTATTACATTATATTAATAATATTACTGGTCACAGCTACTGACTGGCTATCAGGAAAAATCCGACAGCGATTGATCAAGGGATCCTTGGACAGTTAAGTTCCTCTGTTAAACATATGGCGAGATTAAAACCCGAAACTCCGTACATTCATGAAGGTGTGGAATTTATAGACAGCACCTTTGGGCGTTACTGCGAGATTGGCAGGGGCTCGAGAATAAAAAACTCTATAATTGGTGATTACTCATATTGTGACAGATACGCAGATATTGCCAACGCATCTGTAGGAAAGTTTTCGAATATAGCAAGCTTTGTCCGAATAGGCGCTTCTGATCATCCTTTAGACCGCGCAAGTCTGCATCACTTTCAGTATCGCTCGGATGACTATTGGGATAACGCCGCTGCTGATAATGCATGGTTTAAAAAAAGAGAGGACCGCATTTCATATATCGGGCATGATACCTGGTTGGGACATAATTCACAAATTAAGCCAGATATAACAATAGGACATGGTGCCGTTATAGCCTCGGGTGCAATTGTTACGAAAAATGTTTCCCCATATACTATCGTTGCGGGGGTCCCTGCCAAACCTCTTCGAGTGAGGCTTGCCCGCAGATTAGCAAACAAAATGATTGAATTGGCGTGGTGGGACTGGGATCATGATAAAATAGAAGAATGCTTGCCGGATTTTAGAAATTTATCTGCCGAAGCATTTATAGACAAGTACGGGTAGCCACCATTTAAGCAGCAACAGTACTAATGCCAATGTTTTGGAAAGTAAAACTATCCATAAACTTTCCACTCACAAATGCAAACTTTCCTTTGCTAACTGTAGCCTCGATAGCCATGTTAGAGCGGTCAACGATTACCATGTTAGCCCGTTTGCCAAAAGCTAGTTCACCCACGTCATCAAGTCTCATAATACGAGCAGGATTACGCGATATTAAATCCCAACTTTGTTCCAAGGTAAGAACGCGTTCGCGCACAAGTTTTAATGCAGCTAAATATAGACTTGGATAATAGTAGTCCGACACTAAGACGTCACAAAGCCCATTTTTGATGAGATCTTCAGCAGCAATATTTCCAGATTGAGAGCCACCTCGCAAAACGTTTGGAGCACCCATTAATACGGGCTCATTTTTTCTTTTTGCTTCGTTGGCTGCCTCAATACTTAGTGGAAATTCGCATATTTTTGCACCAAGTTCCGAGAAATATCTCCGTGTCTTTTTATCTGGATCATCGTGAGACCCTGCAACAAGGTCGTATTTTTTTACGTGCTCCATAATAGCTAGAAGATACTGATGCACTTCTGAATTTCTTATATCATTATAGCGTAAAACGGTTTCTTTTTGCTCTAAGAAGGATTTTCCCACCTGCGCAGCCCAAGCTGCAAAAGCGTCATCACTCTTGCTTAAGACTCCCATCGCATCAGAGAGATGATTATTAAACACTAAGTAATCAATGTTAAATTTTTTTATTGAATGCAAAAGGTCCCGTAAGCTATCGACAGTATGAGTTTCACATCGCAGCTGAAGTCTCAGATCCGTCAAGGATTTTAGGCGATATTTATCTAGCGACTCAGCAAACTCTTTCGCATGCTCAGGGCTCCTGCGCCCTCCTTCCCATGACCAACTTTTTGCAAGCCAGGCAGTCGTTATTCCATTCAAGGCCAGTTCTATATCTATCCGTGGGAATGCTAGAGAAATATCCAGAGGGGCACTAGGCCTTGGCGCAATATGATGGTCAAAGGCATCGCCATGCATATCTACAATGCCTGGTAGAATTAAGTAACCTGAGAGATCGATGGGTTTAAAATTACCATCAACAATCCTATCACCAGACATTGAAATAGGTTCCTGGGAAAACCCTCCAGACCATAAAACTTTTGCATTCTTAAATGTTAGTGACATACTTTTCCCGTTTACTTCGTCAATAAATCAATGATGTATCAAGAATATGACAGATCATCCGAGTGGCTCAAAACAACATGTTCTGCTGAAAAGAAGGTTTTCCCATATTCGATAGGAGTACCATCTGGGGCAATATTTAAACTCGTTGTGCATAAAAGTGGTTGGCCATCATTAATTTGCAAATGATTGGCCTTAACGGGATCTGCCAAATGAGCTGTTATTTTGGTCCATGCTCTAGTGTAATCTGTTATACCACAGTCATTTAATGATTTTGTAACTGAATTATTCACTTTTATACGCTCAATTAAACGACCGAAGCGCAGTGGGTCAAAGATGGAGTTAAAAAGAGCTATCGGCTGACCGTCTGCAAAAGAAATGCCTGAATAGGCCAGTACTTTTCCATTATCAACTACGTTGAGAGCGTTTCTTTCTTCTACCGAGGCTGCTCTTATCTCAAGAGTAAGAGTTTTGCGTGTAGGAAGCCTCCCATCTAGTGTTAAATTTTGTGAAAACCGAACCCTCGTTCCAATCGGATATTCCGTTGGCGGCGCCTTAAGGTAGACACCACTTCCACGCTTTGACCAAACTATTCCTTTCTCAGCAAGGTGCTGTAGCGCTCTTCGAACCGTATGCCGATTTACTCCAAAACGCTTTGATAACATTAGTTCAGTAGGAAGTTTTTCACCCGCTTTTAATTTTTTTTGACCTATGTCATCAAGTAACATTTCAGCAATTGATTGCCAAAGCCCTAGTTTTCCCATGTTACAAAAACTTCACTTTTCTTTTTTCTAAAAACAGTTTAGCAATAAATTAGATTTGTCTAGTTGTCCACGGTTAACAAAAATGCAAAAAAAAAATTGGTCTAGGAAAGAGTGGTTATCAATATTGGCTAAATCTGACTTGGATTCTCTCTCCACACTTTGGAAAAAAGTACAGATTAACGCCGAGTATGAATTTTTTAGAAAACCAGAGATTGGAACTGTTATGGTCCGCGGACGATCTGGAGGCACTGGAAATTCATTTAATTTGGGTGAAATCACGGTATCTCGATGTTCTGTGGGACTACAAACAGGAGAGCAAGGCTATGGCTATATACAAGGCCGATCAACCGAGGGTGCAACCATTGCCGCGTTAGTAGATGCATTTATGCAAACCTCACATAAAAAGTTAATTGAACAAAAAATCCTCAAACCTTTGGATGCAATTCATAAAAGGAATAAAAAAGATTTAGCATCTAAAGCAGAAGCGACAAAGGTTGATTTTTTCACACTAGCTAGGAAGTCTTAGTGATGGAAAAGTCTTCATTACGAGGCGGTTATACTAATCTGCCCATACAAAGTTCTCTCAACTTTCGAGAGATAATGATGGCAATGGCAAAACCAGGAGAAATTAGAACTCTAACTGGAGGATTTGGGCCTGAACCATTATCAATTTCCACCTCCAATATCATTCTTACTTTGTGCGATCCAGAAACAAAAATATCTTTGTTGGGAAAATATGACAGAGAATTTGTGCGCGATTGGATAGTCTTTCACACCAATGCGACTTTTTCGTTACCCACAGAGGCGGATTTTGTGATTGGAACTTGGAAGGACATAAAACCATTATCACAGTTCAAATGTGGAACTGAGGAATACCCCGATCGATCTGCAACAATAATCTTAGAAACAGAGAAATTGGAAAACCTAGGCGTGAATTTAAGAGGCCCAGGAATAAAAACGTCAATTGAACTTACAATCCCCGACAGAGAATTACTGCACTTTAACCAGTCACTTTATCCAATGGGGTTAGACTTTTTTCTATGCTGCGATGATAAATTATCAGGTCTTCCAAGATCGACTAGGTTGGTGGAGACATAAGATGTATGTAGCAGTCAAAGGTGGCGAAAAAGCAATTGATAATGCGCACGCCTGGCTCTCTGAGCTCAGACGGGGTGACGAAAATGTTCTCGAGCTAAGTGTAGATCAGATAAGAGAGCAACTCTCTTTGGCTGTGAACAGGGTTATGTCCGAAGGGTCTTTATTCGATCCCGATCTCGCCGCTTTAGCCATTAAGCAATCAAGGGGAGATTTAATTGAAGCTATATTCTTAATTCGAGCCTATAGAACAACTTTACCACGTTTTGGATATTCTGCGCCAATTAATACTGATTCAATGCAATGTACGCGCAGAATAAGTGCGACATTTAAGGATATACCTGGCGGACAAATCCTCGGCCCAACATTTGATTACACACACCGTTTGCTAGATTTTAAGTTGGCCGCTGAAGGAAATAGAACCAAAGCTCAATCACAAAAAACTGAAGCCAAGTCTACACCACATATAACCGAATTTTTAAATAAAGAGGGTCTCATTCAAACTGAAAACGACGATGGTAGTGATCCGCCTGACCTAACACGGGAACCACTGGAGATTCCTGCCAATAGAGCCATTAGGCTCCAAGCATTATCCAGAAGTGACGAAGGGTTTTTGCTTGGATTGGCTTATTCCACACAGCGGGGCTACGCAAGAAATCATGCGTTTGTGGGCGAACTGCGAATTGGAATTTGTAGCGTTGAAATGGACATCCCTGAACTCGGCTTTTCTATTGAAATTGGTGAAATTGAAGTCACTGAATGTGAAACTGTAAACCAATTCGTAGGCTCTAAAAAGGAGCCACCACAATTTACACGAGGATATGGACTCGTTTTTGGACAAACTGAGCGGAAAGCAATTAGCATGGCTTTAGTTGACAGAGCAATGCGTTGGAAGGAACTAGGCGAAGAAAATAAAAACGCCCCTGCCCAAGACGCTGAATTTGTCTTGTATCATTGTGACAATATTCAAGCAACTGGCTTTCTAGAGCATATAAAGCTTCCACATTACGTGGATTTTCAATCTGAAATCGAATTAGTACGTAAACTCAGGAAGGCCGCAGATCAAAACAAAAAACAGGAGGGCAAATAGTGGATTACAATTTTGCCTATCTTGATGAACAAACAAAAAGAATGATCCGACGCGCTATATTGAAGGGTCTTGCTATACCTGGTTATCAAGTACCTTTTTCAAGCCGGGAAATGCCGATGCCATACGGTTGGGGCACTGGGGGAGTTCAAGTTAGTGCCTCAATTTTAACCCCAGAAGATAGGCTTAAAGTAATTGATCAGGGAGCCGATGATACAACTAACGCTGTATCCATTCGCAAGTTTTTTGAGAAAACGGCAAAGATACCAACAACCGAAAATACTGAAGAAGCTACTGTTATTCAGACACGCCATAGAATACCAGAACAACCGCTAATGGACAGCCAAATACTAGTATACCAGGTGCCAATTCCGGAACCACTACGCTTTTTGGAGCCCAGGGAAAGTGAAACCCGGAAAATGCATGCGTTGCAAGAATATGGTTTAATGCACGTTAAACTTTACGAAGACATCTCTATAAATGGAGCTATTGCAACTTCTTATGCCTACCCAGTTAAAGTTGAAGATAGATACGTAATGGATCCATCTCCAATTCCTAAGTTTGATAATCCTAAAATGGAGATGGAAGCGGTACAACTATTTGGAGCAGGTAGGGAGCAACGCATTTACGCTCTGCCTCCCTTTACAAAAGTTCGCTCACTTGACTTTGAAGATTATCCATTCGAGCCGAGTAAAGCGGATTATAAATGTAATTTGTGCGGCAGTGACAGCTCCTATCTGGATGAAGTGATCATCGACGATAAAGGAGGGCGTATGTTTGTCTGCTCTGATACAGATTATTGTCAAAAGATGATCGCGAAGCATGGAGAAGTTAGCAAACCTGATAATCAAAGAGCGCTCCCATGACGCCCTTACTGAAAGTTGAAAATCTTAAAAAGAATTATGGCACTCAAATAGGATGCTCGGGAATATCTTTTAATCTCCACCCAGGTGAAGTTATGGGCATTGTTGGCGAAAGTGGATCAGGTAAGTCTACTTTGTTAAATTGCTTAGCAGGTCACTTACAACCTGACGAAGGGTCCGTTTTTTACAATACAAAAACTGATGGTTTAGTAGATACTATTTTAATGAATGAGCCTGATAGGCGCATGTTGGGAAGAACTGATTGGGCTTTTGTACATCAAAATCCACGAGACGGCCTGAGAATGAGTATAAGCGCTGGGGGAAATGTTGGAGAACGTTTGATGGCGGTCGGCGAACGCCACTATGGACATATAAGGGAGAATGCCCTCTCTTGGATCGACCAGGTTGAGATATCAACCGACCGGATAGACGATCGTCCATCTACCTTCAGTGGGGGCATGCAACAAAGATTACAAATAGCAAGAAATTTGGTAACCGGCCCACGCTTAGTATTCATGGACGAACCGACAGGTGGGCTGGATGTGTCAGTCCAAGCGCGCCTTTTGGATTTACTTAGAAGTCTTGTAATAAAAATGAACCTGAGCGCTATTATTGTGACCCATGACCTTGCTGTAGTTCGACTGCTTGCTGATCGCTTAATGGTAATGAAATCGGGACATGTTATTGAATCAGGTCTGACAGACCAAGTCCTTGATGATCCTCAGCATGCATACACGCAACTACTCGTAAGCTCTGTATTACAAGTATGAGATAATTTTAAAAGCAAAAGTAACTTAGAACAATGATCCAACTCAGAAGTGTATCGAAAAAATTTAAGCTATTTAATCAGCAGAATGCGATAATTTCAGTAATTGAAAATGCAAATTTAAACATAAGTCCTGGAGAGTGTGTGGCGCTAGTTGGAGCATCAGGTTCAGGCAAATCAACTCTGATGAGAATGATCTATGGCAACTATTTAGCAACCAGTGGTTCAATTTTGGTCGATGGTATCGACCTTACCAAAGCCGAACCGCGTGAAATATTAGAAGTCCGCAAGAGAAAATTAGGATATGTTAGTCAATTTTTAAGAGTAGTACCAAGGGTGCCTACGCTTAAGGTTGTGGCTGAGCCATTACTTAGCATCGGCAAACCGGAGACTGAAAGCTTGGAAATAGCCGAAGAATTGTTGGAAGAACTAAACATACCAAAAAAATTATGGCAGTTATCTCCAACTACATTTTCCGGAGGAGAACAGCAAAGGGTAAATATCGCAAGAGGTTTTGCTTATGAGTTTCCAGCGTTACTTCTGGACGAGCCAACTGCGAGCCTTGATAAAGAAAATAGGGATATTGTAATTTCGCTCATTAATCGAGCTAAAAACAAAGGTACCGCAATCGTAGGCATTTTTCATGACCAACAGGCACGTGAACTAATTTGTGATAGACAAATAGACGTTAAGAAATTCACTCCTGATATAAATGGCAGCGATGCGTAAAGGCAGGTTTTTAGCAGTCGTAGGACCATCAGGTAGCGGTAAAGACACAATTATAGATGCCTGCTGCAAGCAATTATCAAATATTAAGCGAGTTAAAAGATATGTAACAAGAGAACAGCAAAGAGCTGGTGGTGAAGATAGCTATAATATTACGTTGGATGCTTTTCAAAAACTTGAGATTGATGGAGGCTTTGCATTCAGCTGGTCCGCACACGGTCTTAAATACGGTCTCCCAATTACAATTTTTGATGAAATTGAAGCTGGAAAGATTTTAATTGCAAACATCTCAAGGTCAATACTGGATCAGCTATCCGATAAATTTGAATATTACGAAGTAATCTTAATAACTGCCTCAGATAAAGTATTAGCGGAGCGTTTAGAGAAACGAGGAAGGGAAAGTAAGACCCAAATTGAAGCGCGACTTGCTCGTTCTAGCTTTACTATACCTAATGGTATTTCCCCGCTAATAATCAGAAATGAAACTACTGTGGAAGATGCAGTTTCAAAAATTATCGCCTCTATTTATCCCAATAATTCAAAGCGCTTAATTAAATGAAATCTACCATTCTCATCCTCGCCGGCAAGGCAAAGAGAATTTACTTTAAAAGGTTTTTTAATAGTCTCTCCAAAATGAGACCTTGCTGCAGAGTATGCCATATCAACATCGTTTGGATAGAGTGGACCTGTAAGAGTGATATGAAACTGAAATTCACTCATAACAAACGGATATCCCCATTTTTTCATAAGTGCTTCTTGGATAGTGGTAAGCTTTGCCCTCCTTCTTTTCGCAATTTCTTTCTGTGTAAGTGGAGCACGAAAGCAATCAAAATGCTCTACTACATTTGCAACGAGAGAATTCAGCTTTTCTTCAGAGCCTACTGGCCGAAAAGCCAAAAAGTCTCCCAATTTTTTAACCTCCAAACCTTCGAGGATTGCTGGAGGACATATTTCGGCAAATTCATCAAAAGCACTAATCAGCTCAGTAGATGTTTTGGAACCTTTCATTCTAAAGGGTGCTTTTATAGTAGCATGAAACCCATATTTTTTTGGCTGCTGAGTGAATTTTTTTATATCAAAATCGCTCAGTTCAATTTGCCTTACCTCTTGAGCGGTAATTATATCCCAACCGAGCCAACTTGCGCCAAGTTGTGCAAGCTCGATCTGATCCGGAATGAAGTAAATAGCAAATCGATTGAACTTCATAAAAGTTTAACTTTCACATCTTAACTTTGATAAATAGCAAGTAGGTAAAAATTTTATGACTAACCAAGTAATTTTCACTAACGCAAGATTAGTTTTAGAAGATGAGATTATATCGGGAACAATAATTTGTCGCAATGGTAAAGTCTGTGAAGTATCTGAAAAAAATACTAACGCTGCTGGAGCGATTGATGCTGAACAAGACTATATAATTCCTGGATTAGTAGAGCTCCATACAGACAATCTTGAGAGGCACATAGAGCCTAGACCAAAAATAAATTGGCCTTTAGAAAACGCTATAATAGCTCATGACTCAGAACTAGCGAGTGTTGGCATAACAACAGTATTTGATGCCCTGCGCACTGGAACGGTACCGTCAGGTAAGGATAGATATTTGCAATATGCACAAAAAGTTGCTGCGTCTATTGAAGCACTTGTAGCCCAAGATAATTTAAAAATTAATCACTTAGTGCATCTACGTGCGGAAGTATGTTCAGAAACACTGGTCGAAGAATTGGAGAGCTTTAAAGAAATGTCTCTTGTGAAATTAGTAAGCATAATGGACCACACACCCGGTCAAAGGCAATTTTGCGACTTAGAGAAATTTAAGTCATACATTATTGGGAAAAATAACTTAAATGAGGAACAGTATAAATTTCATTATGAAAAGTTACTTGCAGTAAAGGAAAAACATGGGCAGATAAATCTAGAAGCGGCAATAGAATCTGCCAACTCATTTGGCGCTATCAAAGCTTCGCATGATGACACTACTGTAGAGCATGTTAGAAATTCAAAAAACTTAGGTATATCACTGGCAGAGTTTCCTACAACAAAGGAAGCTGCAGTTGAATGTAAAAATTTGGGTATTCTAACAATTCTGGGTGCACCAAATTTGATGAGAGGCTTATCTCATTCCGGAAATGTGTCTGCCATCGAACTGGCTGAAATAGATTTAATTGACATAATTTCCTCTGATTATATTCCATCTGCTCTGTTTTTATCAGCATTTAAACTGGGTTCACTCTGGGGTAATTTAGCTGCTGGTATAAGAACAGTTACACGTAATCCAGCGCGGGCTCTCAACCTTTTAGATAGAGGCGCTTTGAAAGAAAAATTAAGGGCAGATTTTTGCAGAGTTACGGAATATAAGAATACGATAAAAGTAAGAGAGACATACGTAAAAGGTCAACGTGTGGCCTAGTCGCAAATAAATTTAATGATCAAAAACAATTACGCCTCTCCCAGGCTTTCCTTCCAGCATATCATTAATTGCTATATTTATTTCATTAAGCTGGTACCGCCGATTTACCATTAAATCGATCGGTAATTCACCCTTAAGGAATTTCTCACCATAACTCGCAAAATCTCTATGAGTGCAAGCAGAACCATATATAGAACCAGATATTGTTTTTTCCGCCCTGGTTATGGCCGTTGTTTGCAAATTAATTGTAGCATCCTCGCTGTCCAAACCGACAAAAGTTACAGTACCACCAGAACAACAGTAATTGATCGCAGCAGATTGTAGTTCTCGTTTACCTACGGCTTCAAATACATGATCAGCACCCACATCAGTAAGCTCAATTAATTTTTTAGAAATATCAGCGTCTTGGCTAGCAACAAGAAAATCTGTAGCACCAAGTTCTATCGCTAAGTTTCGCATACTCGTATTTCTATCAATACAGATAATTTGCGACGCGCCTTGTAATTTTGCCGCCATCACTACTGACAAACCAACACCACCGGCGCCTATCACAACGACCGTTTCTCCCTTTTGCACTTTTGCACGATTTAAAACAGCTCCAACACCAGTGGTTACCGCACAACCAAGAAGTGCCGCAATTTCAAAAGGAATAGACCTATTTATGGGAACGCAACATTCCTCAGATACTACAACATTTTCAGACCAACATCCAAGCGAACCCAACTGTCGAATAGGCCCGTGTTTATTAGAAAACCTGCACGAGCCATCAAGTAATGTTCCGTTGCCAACGGGTGTTTGAAAAGCGTTGCACAAATGTGTCTTGCCACGGATACACTGATAACAATTTTCGCAGTACGGAAGCCAGCTGAGAATGACATGATCACCAACGCTAACACGGCTGACATCATCGCCAATAGAAGTTACAAGACCCGCACCCTCATGACCCAGGACGCAGGGCATTAACTGCTGAGCTTGACCACTAATCACATGCACATCAGAATGACAAACACCTGCAGCTCCCATTTGAACAAAAACTTCTTTTGGCCCAGGGGCCGCTACATCTACATTCTCTATAACTAGATCTGAATTTGTTTCGTAGAGAATAGCTGCTGTGGTTTTTTTTATCATGGCATTCTGTGCTAAAATCACATTTTCATTCAGCATATAATAATTTTATTATAACAGAAGAGATTTAACAGAAATACTTGTTTGATTAATTTCATAGTTGACATCGCCTTTCGTGAAATAAAACTGGCTTTTTTTTTCAAATAATCCATGGTAAAAAAATGATTTGGTGGATGATAAAGTTAATCTTTCGTCCAGTTAGGTTAATCTTTCTTTTAACCTTTTTTTGGATTGCAATAAATATTCTAAAGGATGCGAATTCAAAAAGACAGAATCCTGAAGAAGTTGCTTGGTGTAAAGAATATAAACCAAACTTATCTTTCGAAGAATGTTCCAATGAATTTGGCTATTGAAACATATTTTATGGCGCTCTTATGAGTTCTGCGGACGTTCACGATATTGATCTCAAGGCCTTTAAGAATGATCCTTATCCGATCCTGAAATATTTTCGAAAAAATTCACCAATCGCTTATGTACCACAGCTTAACGCAACACTTTTCTCAAAACATCAAGATATTTTCATTTGCGAGAAAAATGTCGAGATATTTTCATCTGTGCAGCCAGATGGACTCATGACTAAGCTAATGGGCCAGAATATGATGCGCAAGGATGGAGATGCACATATCACGGAAAGAAAAGCAATCTTCCCTACTGTGTCTCCTAAAACAGTTAAAAATTTTTGGAAAAACCAGTTTGTCGAGAAAACAAATAAAATCATAAATAACATTGGCAATAAACGGGAATTAGAACTTGTTTCTGAGTTCTCCACGCAAGTATCCGCGGAAGCATTGAAGCTTATTACCGGGTTAAGTGGGATGACGTGGATGGAGATGGATCGGGTAAGCCAAGGGATGATTGACGGTTGCTCCAATTATATTGGAGATCCAGCCGTAGCAAAAAATTGTGACGACTGCACGCGATCAATTGACCTCCATATTGATGCACAGCTGAAACATCCCAATTTACATGACAGTCCATCCCTACTTTCCAGTCAACTCGATGCAGGCTTGTCCATGGAGACTATAAAAGCAAACATAAAACTAGCTATCTCAGGAGGTCAAAATGAACCGCGTGATGCTATTGCCGGCACTATTGGAACATTACTAAATAATGACTCACAATTAAAAATGATAAAGTCGGGGAGCAAGAGCTGGCTACAAGCATTCGAAGAATATGCAAGATGGATGTCGCCCATCGGTATGTCCCCAAGACGCATAGCTAAAGATTTCAACTACAAAGAAGTTCACTTCTATAAAAATGACATGATCTTTTTTATGTTCGGATCAGCAAATCGAGACGAAGAGATATTTCAAAATCCAGATCACTTTGACATCTCAAGAGATAATCGCTCATCTATTTCATTCGGTGCTGGCCCTCATTTCTGTGCTGGAGCCTGGATATCTAAAACTCTTATAGCAGAGGTTGCACTTCCTTTATTTTTCTCAAATTTTTCTAATGTTCAATTGAAAAAAACACTTGAATTTGAGGGTTGGGCCTTTAGGGGACCAAAAAAAGTAATTTTAGAGAATTGGGATAAATAACTTGATGAACATAAAATTATCAAACATGCTCCAAATAGAGAATATAACAGGTCCAGGAAAAACTTATGATTATTAAAAGGCGTTCATTTCTTAAGGCAGCTTCCTGTTTACCGTTATCAGTAGCTTTACCGAGCATAGCTTACACTAAGATTGACTTTGGGACGACAAAGATCACAACAATCAGTGACGGAAGTATTACACTTCCAGCTGGGTTGACCTTCGACACAATGCCTCAGCTTGAACTTGAACCCATAATTAATGAATTTTCCCTTTCGCGAAATCAATTAGTTAGGGAGTGTAACGTCACATTGTTGGAAACAGAGAACCGCAAAATTCTATTTGATGTTGGTGCAGGTGTTTATTTTTTGGATGGTATGGGCGCCATCCTAGATAGCCTCGGCGAAAAAGGACTTGTACCTGAAGATATTACTGACGTTATTTTCACTCATGCACATCCGGATCATATCTGGGGTGTCCTAGACGATTTTGATGACTTGTTGTTTCCTGATGCCATGTATCATATTGGTAGGACCGAATGGGATTATTGGTGGGACCCAGAAACGGTTAACAGAGTTGATCAAGGTAGAGTGGAGACAGCCGTTGGTGCTAAAACCAGGTTTGAAGCATTGCAAGATCAAATAGAATTCTTTGATGATGGAGATGAGCCGATACCAGGTATACTAGCATTGATGACACCTGGGCATACACCAGGCCATATGAGCTTTGAAATAGCCAATGGGTCACAATCTGCTCTTGTAGTCGGAGATGCTATAAATGACCACCATGTTGCATTCAAAAGACCAAACTGGCTAAATGGACTTGACCAAAACCCGGAAGAGGCAGCACAAACGAGACAGAAGCTACTGAACCGAAGCTCGAGTGAAGATATACTACTGATTGGTTTTCATTTGCCAGAAGGCGGTATAGGCCGTGTTGTTCAGTCTGGTAAAGAGTATTCATTTGTGAATATTTAGGTCCGCCTGACTCTTAAAAAACATAAATTTTTGAAAGTGGATTGATAAGTAATAGTTATCAACGTAACGGTTAGTTAATCACTAAAACTCTTGTATAAAAATAAAGGTTTAATTATGTCAGATACCTCGGCTATTGATCCCAAGCAAGTTGATCGGTTGGCAGAACTTGCTGTAAAGACGGGTTTAGCATTAAAACCAGGTCAGGATTTATTGATAACAGCACCCTTAGAAGCCTTGCCTCTGGTTAGAAAAATAACTGACTACGCTTACACAACTGGGGCCGGAATTGTCACTCCAATATTTTCGGATCCAGAACTTGTATTATCACGATACAAAAATGCAAATGATGCATCTTTTGATAAAGCAGCTAATTGGCTCTATGACGGTATGGGGGCAGCTTTTGATAATGATACTGCAAGACTTGCAATTGTTGGCGATGATCCAATGTTACTCGCTGACGAAGACCCACAAAAAGTAGGAAGAGTTAATAAAGCGAATTCCCAGGCATTAACGCCCGCCAGAGAGAGAATTACGCGCTTTGACATTAATTGGAATATAGTAGCTTGGCCGGGGTTGGCTTGGGCAAAACGGATGTTTCCAGATTTACCAGAGAATGAGGCACAAGCGCAGCTTTCTGAGGCTATATTTTCCGCTTCACGTGTTAATGTTGAAGATCCGATTGAGGCATGGAACAAGCATAATAAAAACTTACGAGAGCGCTCAAATTGGCTTAACCAGCAAAACTTTTCTTCTCTTCATTTTTCAGGACCAGGCACGGACCTCACTATCGGGTTGGCAGATGATCATGAGTGGATGGGCGGTGCATCTTTGGCAAAAAATGGTATTATGTGTAATCCAAATATACCTTCTGAGGAAGTCTTTACGACACCTCACTGCCTTAAAGTCGAAGGTACAGTCAGTTCCACAAAGCCTCTATCGCACCAAGGAACATTAATCGACAATATTCATGTGAAATTTGAATCTGGAAGCATTACTGAAGCCCATGCATCCAAAGGTGAAGAAGTATTGTTGAAAGTACTAGATTCCGATAAAGGGGCTCGGCGTTTAGGAGAAGTTGCTTTGGTACCCCATAGTTCCCCAATTTCACAGAGCGGTTTATTATTTTATAACACATTATTTGATGAGAATGCCGCGAGCCACATTGCTTTGGGGCAATGCTATTCGAAATGTTTTAAAGATGGAGAAAACCTGAGTAAAGACGCGATAATCTCAAAAGGTGGAAATAGCAGTATGATACATATCGACTGGATGATTGGATCCGGCGAAATAAATGTAGATGGACTGACCGCCGATGAGACTACAGTTCCAGTTTTTAGAAACGGTGAATGGGCTGGATAATTCAAATTCACAAATAATTACAAGGATACGCGGACAGTTAGACAAGGCTACAACTGCTCCTGGCATGGTAATGATATCACTGTCAGCTGTAGCACTCGGGGCAGCGTTTGGTGGCTATCTTCCTTTAATTTCCCTTTGGATGGAAACTTTCAATATATCTTTCCAAAGAATTGGTATTGTTTGCGGAGCTTCTGCTGTTGGCGTTGTATCCAGCGCCTATTTTGCACCAAAACTGGCTGCTCGATACGGGTATATATTGACCATTAATGTAGGTTTAGTAGTTGCCGCTATAATGACCGTTGCATTTAGATTTACTGATAACTACGGTTTATGGCTTGCCTTGCGGTTTGTAAGTGGACTTGGCTTAGGGCTTCATTGGGTACTCACCGAAGCTTGGCTTGCGAACATAGTAACCGAGAAATATCGTACCCGTGTCATGGCAATCTATGCCACGGCCATCTCAATAGGATTTGCTATTGGACCTATGGTAATCTGGTTATTTGGGGCGCTTTCGATAATTCCATTTATAATCATGGGTGCTCTACTAATTCTAGCTGCATTGCCAATATTAAGGCTAAAAGGACATGAACCAAAAGACTCGCAAACTCGGTCTGCATCTCCGCTTATATTGATAAAAAAAGCGCCAACTGTAGCGTCTGCTTGTATTGTAGTGGGCAGTGTGGATTTAGCCTTAATAAGTCTTCTTCCAGCAATGATAACTCGCACCCCAGAAGCTGCACCAATTTTAGCATTGATTATCGTCCCTGCTATGGCGATAGGTGCAACAATTCTTCAGTATCCAATTGCAATTATAGCCGATAAACACGGCCTTAGAAAAGTCGGCGTAATGACTGTTTGTGCTGGCCTGATATTTGCCAGCTTAATTCCATTTTTTTTAGGATCAGTGTTATTGACTCTTCTCTTTGGATTTCTCGCTGCCGGCCTGGTTTATGGTCTTTACTCGATTGGCCTTGCTATGCTGTCTAGGCGGTTTTCTGGAGCAGAAATTGTTGCTGCAAATGCTGGATTTGTGATCCTTTTCGAACTTTCAAATTTAATGGGGCCTTGGGTTGCAGGGTTTTTACTAGACATCAATATGCGATATGGCCTCCCAATTTTCACATTTGCTATAGGGATTTTTTATGTCAGTATTTCATGGATTAGACGACACACAAATTCTAATTATTAAAGACATAAATTCATTATTTAAACACCCCATGTATCTGAAATGCGATAGCCCCCTGGCCATGGATCTGCAGGATCGAGCATGTACTGATGAGTGCCGGTAATCCATCCTCGTCCACTAATTTGCGGTAAAATAGCATCAAAGCTACCAACTTTTGTTTTTCCTAGAATTTGACCAGAAAACTG
>LULK01000347.1_pt1 | contig 16086 bp, 12 predicted proteins | sample 728181 | NCBI WGS metagenome assembly LULK01 (sample SAMN03860291, study PRJNA289734) | marine metagenome | biome: seawater column; feature: ocean; material: water; isolation source: Red Sea water column Station 169 - depth 10m | place: Saudi Arabia: Red Sea | collected 2011-10-15 | depth 10 m | reverse complement strand
GAAATTACTGATGAAGTTAAAACTGTATTACCTTCAAATTACATTAAAGTAAATTTTGTAGCCCCTTTTAAGATTGATGGAAAGACTTTACATATCGCTATTCCTGATAGTTCAAAACTTGGATTAATGAGAAACCTAAAAGCCATTACTAAAAAAAATATTGAATTACATGCTGCAAAAATTACAGATATTTCAGAATATATCGAAAGATTATCAAGTGAAACTGATGAAGTAACTATCGCCTCAATCCGAGATGAAAACAGAAAAAAGATTAAAACTTTTGAATCTGATTTAGGAGAAGCGGGTGAAGTTTTAGAAAAGCCACCTGAAGAAGATATTGAAGCTATAGAAAATGAGTCGGAGGTAATAAAATTTAGTACCGCAGTAGTAGCAGAAGCTATCAAAATGGGAGTGAGTGATATTCACATTGAACCTTATAGATTTAGTTCGAGAGTGAGATATCGATTAGACGGAATGTTACAAGAGCAAGAGCAATATAAACAATTTCTTCACGACAACTATGGTGCAGTGGTTACTCGATTTAAAATTATGGGTAAACTAGATATTGCAGAAAGAAGATTGCCACAAGACGGAGCTATCAATTTTAAGATAGATAATAAAGTAGTGGACTTACGATTATCAATATTACCAACAGCGAATAATGAAAGAATTGTTATGCGTATCCTTAATAAGGATGCAGGTGACATCAAATTAGAACAATTAAATTTTGAGGAACAAGATTTAAAAAACCTAAGAAAAGCAATTCATAGTACTCAAGGATTGATATTAGTAACTGGCCCAACGGGATCTGGTAAATCAACTACTTTATATAGTATTTTAAAAGAGGTCAGCAAACCTCATTTAAATATTTTAACTGCTGAAGACCCTGTTGAATACGAATTAGATGGTGTAGGGCAGGTTCAAATTAAAGATCATATTGGATTAACTTTTGCCTCAGCATTAAGATCTTTTTTAAGACAAGACCCTGAAATTATTCTTGTTGGAGAGATGCGAGATAAAGAAACTGTAGATATTGGATTAAAAGCTGCATTAACAGGTCACTTAGTTTTTAGCACACTTCACACTAATGATGCTCCCAGCACAATTACCAGATTACAGAATATGGGAACACCTGACTATTTAATTAGTGCTGCTTGTCAACTAGTTGTTGCTCAAAGACTGGCTAGAAGAAATTGTAAAGATTGCAAAGTTCCTGATGATGATGTTAATCCAAAAGTTTTACAAGATTTAGGTTTTACTGCTGAAGTTGCATCAAGAGTTAAAGCCATTAAAGGCAAAGGGTGTCCAAAGTGTAAAGATACTGGTTATAAAGGAAGACAGGGAATTTATGAGATACTTACAGTTTCCAAACCTTTAAAAGAAGCTATCCTTAGGAAGGCCACTACTCCTGAATTAAGAGAAATTGCAGTTAAAGAAGGTTTTCAAACAATGCAAGATATGGGAAGAAGATTAATTGCATCAGGAGATTTAAATTTTAGAGAGTACGAAAGAGTTCTTTCAGGAGAATAAAAAATCTAGTTTATGGAAGCATTTACATACAAAGGCATATCTGAAGGCAAATATGTAGATGGAGAAATTGAAGCGCTTAATTTAGATGAGGCATCTCATAAGCTTAAAGAACAAAAAATTATCATAACGAATATAGTTCGTTCGTCAAAAAAGAAAAAAACAGAGGTAAAAGAGAAGAAAAAAGGCAAAGGATTTAGCCTTTTTGGAAAAAAGAAGGCAAAAGTTGAGGATGTTTTAATTTTTTCAAAACAATTTGCAACTATGGTTAAAGCAGGATTGCCTATTTTACAGGTTTTGGGAATGTTAAGAGATCAAATTGAAAGTCCCGCTATGAAAGACATTATCGAAGAAATTAGAAAAAGCTTAGAGGGTGGAGTAACCTTATCAAAGTGTTTTGAAAAATATCCTGAGCTTTTCGATAATGTCTACATTAACTTAATCAAAGCTGGGGAAGCCAGTGGTAAATTAGATGTATTTTTGCTCAAAATTGTCGAGTCTCTTGAGAAAAAGGAGAATATTAAAAAGAAGATTAAATCAGCTTTAATGTATCCAAGTATTATGTTTACAGTTGCTGTAACAGTTAGTGCATTCATGTTAGTTAAAGTTGTTCCGGTATTTGCTAAAATGTATGATGGAATGGGTATAGAATTACCCACTGCAACAGCAACTATAATGGCTATGAGTGACTTTTTAAGAGGCACTGGTGGAAAAGTTTTACTGTTTGGTTTAATCGGTTTTGTTTTAGGTTTTAGATATATTACCTCCAAGAATGAAAAAATGAAATACGCTTGGCATAAACAAGTTTTAAAACTACCAATTTTCGGTGACATGATATTAAAATCTATGCTAGCTAGAATTTCATTGATCATGGGAAACTTAAGTGCTGCAGGTGTTAACCTTCTTGAAAGTTTAGAAATTTCTAAATCAGTTAGTACCAATGTGGTAGTTTTAGAGTCTTTAGAAAATGTAAAAAAAGGGGTTTTTTCTGGAGACACATTAACAAAATTATTTTTAAAAGATCCTTTATTTCCTCCAACTTTTTCTCAGCTTATTTCAGTAGGGGAACAAACTGGACAACTCGATGAAATGTTTGGATCAGTTGCAAAATATTATGAAGCTGAATTTGACACAACTGTTGATAACCTTTCATCATTAATTGAACCAATTATGATTGTTTTTATGGGTATCATGATTGGAGGATTAATGATCGCGATGTACTCTCCAATTTTCAATGTTGGAGCTTTAATTGGCTAAAAATTTATAATTGCTTAGTTAAAACTAAGTGATTGATCCAAGGTTTTTTTCCATCTTTAAATTCAACTGCATCCATTATTTGTTGAATAAAAAAAGTTCCTAAACCACCCGGTTTAACATTGTCAATTTCTCTGTGTTTAACTTTTCCAGGATCCACTGGTGTACCCATATCATAAAAACCAATTTGTAATTTGTTTTCTTTACAACTTATTTGTACAACCATTTTATCTTCTGTATCAGGTGAGTCTTTGTAAGCATGTTTAACTATATTTTGTGCTGCTTCGGCAATTGCTAAAACTAATTCATCTTTTAAACTTTGGTCAATATGAAGTTTTTCAAAAACTTCCCTACAAAAACTTCTGACATCTTTTAAACTTGATGATCGTACTAAGAAATCTTTTTTTTCGGTATGATTTGTGTGAGCTAATTCACTCATTAGTAATTATTCCAAATTTAATATTTGTTCTAATTTTGCCATCATGATGACTTTTAAAACAGATTTACTTACTTCTTTTATGATTACTTTTGTATTTTTTTCTAAAGCTTTTTGGTGACTTTCAATTAAAACAGATATTCCAGACGAGTCCATATATTGAACATTACTTAAATTAAGATGAACTTCTTTCCCTGCATCAATGTGTGGAAAAATAACTTCTTTTGCTTTTTCAGTAACATCCATATCTATTTCACCATCAAGATGAACTGTTGCTACATTTCCCTCTTCACTTACTTTGTAACTCATAAAAATTTCCTCGCCATTGCTAAAACTTTTTCAACTGGTTTACTGACTTCAACCAACTCAAATTTTGTATTTTTTTGTTCTGATAATTTTTTACTTTCAATGAGCACTGAAATTCCTGAGGAGTCCATATATTCAACTTTACTTAAATTTAAATGAACTTCGTGACCTGCTTCGATCAAAGGTAATATTGTTTGTCTAGCTTTATCAGCAACGTCCATATCAATTTCACCATTTAAGTGAACTATTCGTTTTGTATCAATTTCCTCTATTTTATATGTCATAAATTGTTAAATTAGCTCATTATGAGCAGATATTATTTATTTTCCACAAAAAAAAAGCTCAATAATGCTACTTTAATTTATTTACATATCAGAAAAAAATATTTAAAAATCTTATTATTAAATTAATTTAATTAATATAAAGAGGAACCATGAGAAATAATAAAGGTTTTACGCTAATCGAACTACTAGTCGTGGTTGCGATTATTGGTATTTTGGCTGCAGTTGGAACTGTTGCTTATACTGGATACACTGAAGGTGCCAAAAAATCATCAGCTAAATCAAATCACGCTTCTGTGGTTAAATATATTGCTGCTGAAGATCAAAAATGTAACGTCGGTGCCAAAAAAGCTTTTGGTCTAGATGTTGGAACAGCAGCTGGTGAATTTGATTGTGAAAACAGAACTGGTGGCACGATTGCTGCTGCTGCTGTTTCTGCACTTACAGATTTCAAAAATCCGTATGCAACATCTGTAGGTGCTGTTAGATCAGAGAATACTTCTCACGATAAAAAAGCAGACAGAGGTTACGTAAACGTAGTAGCTTCTAGTAATACTATAACAGTCACAACTTGCTTTGATGCAACTACAGAAGATGCCGATGGACCAAAGGCATGTGCAGTCGCAGCTGACAGAGTTGCTAATGAAATTGATGTTGCGGAATAACATTTTTAGATAAGAAAACTTATGATCACCAGAAGCTCAGGTTTTAGTTTAATTGAGCTTTTGGTGGTTGTAGCTATAATAGGAATTCTCTCAGCAACTGGGATGGTTCTTTACTCAGGTTATATCCAAAGCGCTAAAGCAAGTGCAGCCAAAAATCTTATGGCACAGATTGCTTTAGCTCAATCCGAACAATATGCTAATTCAGGAAGTTACTTTAAAACAGATTCTTCTGAAGTATGTGCTCCTCGGTCCCCTAGTAGCGATGACGGCGTGGAAACTATTGTACAGATTGAACTAGCTTTATTTGATGGTGATCAAACAATACCTAGAGACGGTGGTTATGGATATTGTATTGGAGGAACTGATTCAAATAATTTTCTTGTAATAGCCCAAGAGTTTGTCAGTGGCGATTCCACTGAATGCACTCTTGAAGTTAGAAGAAGAGGTGGTGTCCAATCACTGGGATGTTAATTTAATAACGATCAATTAAAAAAATCATTTTGAGCACTTTACCAATTGCTAGTTGAATTTGTTTTGGTAGTTAATTAAAATCATGGATAAAGATATGGCTCAAGAGGTAATAGATGTTTTAACGAGTAATATTGACACCTTATGGGTGATTGATTGCGCGATTTTAGTTTTCATCATGCAAGCAGGTTTTATGTGTATGGAAACAGGTTTATCCAGACACAAAAATAGCATTAACGTTGCATTAAAGAATGCTGCAGACTTTGGAGTTTCGGTTGTTATCTTTTGGATTTTTGGTTTTGGTTTGATGTTTGGTACTTCCTACAATGGATTTTTTGGTACCGATTTATTTTTCTTTAAAACAGATAAAGCGGAGTATATGACTTACTTTGTCTTTCAAGCAATGTTTGTTGCAACAGCGGCAACAATTATCTCAGGTGCAGTGGCTGAGAGAATGAAATTTAATGGTTATTTAATCATGACAGTTTTAGCGACTGGAATTATTTATCCAATTGTTGGTCATTGGGCTTGGTCTTCTAGTTATTTATCTAAATATGATACAGTGGATCAACTCTTAGCAATAACAGGTACTGTTAAAACGACTGGTTGGTTATCTGATTTAGGGTTTGTTGATTTTGCGGGAAGCACCATAGTTCATTCTGTGGGTGGATGGATTGCGTTAGCAGCAGTTATTATTTTAGGTCCAAGAATTGGTAAGTATTCAGATGCTAATAAAGGAAAGTTTACTGGTTCAAGTTTTCCGTTAGCAGTGTTAGGTACACTTATTTTATGGTTTGGTTGGTTTGGTTTTAATGGCGGAAGTAATGGCGCTATGGATGAGGCTGTTCCATTAATTTTAATCAATACTTTTTTAGCGGCAGCTTTTGGTTTGTTAACTGGACTAGGTATTTCATATTTAAGATTTAAAAAGCCAGATCCATTTTACATCATTTTAGGTCCACTAGCAGGTTTAGTTGCAATTACTGCCGGATGTAATTCAATGACTTCAGTTACTTCAATTTTTGTTGGGGTTGTTGGTGCAATTATTGCAATTATCGTAAACGAAGTATTAAATAAATTTGAAATTGATGATGTTGTTGGAGCGGTCCCTGTCCATTTAGCAGCAGGAGTTTGGGGGACATTAGCAGTTGGTTTATTTAGTGACCTAAGTATTTTAGATACGGGCCTTGATAGATTTTCACAAATTAAAATTCAATTAATTGGTATCATTGCGATTGGTGCGTTTACATTTATATCTTCATTTATAATTTTAAGTTTTTTTAACAAATTTTATCCACTCAGAGTAAGTCCTGTTCAAGAAGAGCTAGGTTTAAATATTGCAGAACACAATGCTGTCTCTATTGAACATGACTTAATTTCTATTTTAGATAAGCAATCAGAGTCTGGTGATCTTAAAATCAGAGGTCCTCAGGATCCTTTTACAGCAGGGGGCGTGATTGGTCTCTATTATAATAAGCTTATGAGTAAGTTAGAGACTAGTGAAGAAGAAAAAAATAAGTGGCGTGAAAGAATTTCAAAAGAAGTAAAACTTGCAGTCAAAGTTCAAGAAAACTTTTTACCAAAAAGAAATTTAAAAAATTATCCTGTTCACGGAATAAATATTGCCGCAAGAGAAGTATCAGGTGATTTTTTCAGTTTTTATCCTCACAACGATAGTATTTATTTTATAATTGCAGATGTCGCTGGTAAAGGAATCCACGCGGGAATGGTCATGGCTAAGGCATCCACTCTGTTTGAAGTTTTAGCACAATCAAAAGTAGACCCTGATGAAATGGTTTTTCATATGAACAACGATTTAAATAACACTAAAACTGCTGGCATGTTTGTAACTTCAATTGTTGGTGAATATAATTTAATTACAGATGAAATTAGATGGGTGAATGCAGGTCATCAACCTGCAATTTTAAGAAACGGACAAGGTAAATATGATCAGTTTGAAAGTTCAGCGCCACCATTAGGTGTGATTAAACAAAAAGATAAAAGTGTTTATAATATTCATAAAACAAAATTAAACGGTTCAAGGTTTTATGCTTTCACTGATGGATTGTCAGAAAGTTTAAATGATAAAGGTGAAGAAATAGGGATTGATGGTTCAATAGGCATTATTGAGCAAAATTATAATAAAGATACTATTAAGCAATTAGATAGCATTACTCAATCTGTGATAGGAACTAGCCAAAATAGAAAATTATCGGATGACCTAACATTGATAAGTATTGGTAAATAAGAGTTATTTCTAAAATTAATTAATTGAAAAAAACAATATACTTAATATCTTTTCATTTTTATGTTTTTGTATTTCGTAAGATTTAAATTATTTTTGATATCAATAATTTTGTTGATTTCTACATCTGTTTTTTCATCAGAAAAAAACATTACTTACATGCAGATATTACAAGATCCCAATAACTTAGATTTGAATTTAAAGTATGCACAACAACAAGGAAAAGTTGGAAACTTTAAACAAACAATCTCAACTCTTGAGAGATTAAATATGCTTTATCCAGACAATGTTGAAATCAAATTATATTTACTGTCTGTTTTAGTCCAAGTAGACTCGCCAGAAAAGGCTAACACTATTATAGAAGATATGAAATCAAGAAGAGATCTTTCTGCAGAAGACTTAGAAACACTACAAGAAATTGAGGAAGAATTAAGAGATCGTGAACCAAGTTTGTGGAATTTGACAGCTGATGTTGGTTTTGGTGCTACATTTTCTAATAACGTTAATAGTGTCACAAAAAATAGATTGAAACTAGAGGAAGACGAAGTGGCCGCTTTTACATCTGCAATGCATGATAGAACTGAAAGTGCATCATTGGGTATAACTGCAACAAGACCTGTTGGTGAAGAGTCTTCATTATTGTTTAATTTTGGTCATACCACATCTAATCAATATCAAGAGGCAGATGATGATTTTCAAAGCTATGGTTTGACAATTGGTCTTGATACTACTTTAGGTAATCAAAGTTTAAGTCCTTACTTGATTATGAGTAAGACTGATGCACAACATGACGCGGATAGTTTTTCTATGATGGTTGGAGTAGGAGGTTTTTTTACAGTTGGAGAGAGACATTCTTTTAGTTATGGATATTCTTACTCAGACTCTAAAGCAAATCGTAATTCATCCGACCTTACTGCAGATGAAACTAATTCGATTGGTCATACCTATAATTTTGGATATGATTTAATTTTAACTCCAATAATTTCTAGTTCACTCAGTTTAGGTTATAGTGATAGTGATGCGAAAGTTGACGCAGGAAATGATTATGAAACATATGAATTTGGATTAGGTTTAAATTTTGCATTTCCTTGGGCTTATATAGCATGGAGTGCCTCAACAAGTTTCAATGATTATAAAGTTGCAGACTCTTCAGTAACCTCAGCTAAGTTGAGATCTGATAATGCAACTACAACTGATTTAATGATTACTAAAGCTATAGGAGATATTTTTCCAGCAATTGATCCAAACAGAACACTCTTTATAAATTTATCGTATGAAAAAACGTTTTCCGAGGCAAACATTATGAACTACGATTATTTAGCCGATTCCTTTGCATTAAGTTTTTCTAAGGCTTTAAGACTTAATTAATTGTTTTTTTCCTAAAATACCCTAAAAAATTACTCTTTTTTGACGTTCAATTTGAGCTTTTAAAGTTTATTTTTTTTATTTTTTTGTTAGTTTTACCTTAATGAAAAAATTATTATCAGTTGTAACAGGTCTAATTTTTATGATCAGCACATGTGTTTTTGCTGAGGAAAAATTAACTATTGAAAAACAATTAGTTGGAATTGTCGGTGCAATTTCAGGGACTGTTAAAACTGAGACAAGAGAATTAAAAGCTGGTGACAAAATTTATTTAAATGAAACAATTGTTGCTGGCGCAGGATCTGGAACACAAATTTTACTTTTAGACCAATCGACATTTACTATAGGTGAAGACTCAGAAGTTGTAATGGATACATTTATATTTGATCCTGCAACAAATGATGGAAAAATAGTTGCAAGTGTTAAACAAGGAAGCTTAAAAGTAATCTCAGGTTTAATCAGTAAAAAAAATCCTGATAGTTTAACTGTAGAAGTGCCAGAGGGAACTCTTGGTTCAAGAGGAACAGAATTTCAAACAATCGTATCAAAAGGTAAAACTGATACTTTATTAATTGGCCCAGGAAAAAATAATACTTTAGGAATGAGACCAGGGGCAGTTTTAGTTGGAAACAATTTAGGTTCAACTTTACTTGATAATCCATACAGCATGGCGTCAATGACCAAAGGTAAAGCACCTGGACAAGCGAAAAAAATTACTAAAAACCAGTTAAAGAAATTTAATAAAAAGATGAAAGCTCTAAGAGTTGCTAAGCTCTCACCCGAAGAAAAGAAAGGTAAGAGAAAAGAAATGAAAAAACAATTAAGAAAAGAGCTTAAGTCTATGGGTTTTGAAAAAGAAGAAATTAAATCTATTATTAAAGAGAATATTCAAAAAGATAAAGAGAAGAAAGTAGCTATTAAAAAAGAAAGAGCTGAGAAGAAAAAAGCTAAAAAGAAAAAAGCCAAAGCTGAAAAGAAAAAGAATAAAAAGAAAAAAGCTAAAAAGGTAGATAAGAAAAAAGGTAAAAAGAAAAAAGCTACTAAAAAAGGTTCTAAAAAGAAAAAAGCAGTTAAGAAAAAAGAAGGTAAAAAGAAAAAAGCTACTAAGAAAAAAGCTACTAAAAAGAAAAAAGCAGTGAAGAAAAAACCAGCTAAAAAGAAAAAGAAAGCAGTAAAGAAAAAACCAGCTAAAAAGAAAAAGAAAGCAGTAAAGAAAAAAGTTAAGAAGAAAAAGAAAGTAGTTAAAAAGAAAAAACCTAAAAAGAAGATTAAGAAAAAAGTAGCGAAGAAGAGAAAGATCGTAAAAAAGAAAAGAGCTGCTAAGAAGAAAAGAGCTAAGAAGAAAAGAAGAAAAAAGAAGTAATTAGCTAGTTCTTAATAAGTTTCATTTACATTGCTTAAATTAGATATAAATTTCTCCTTGTGGAAGCTTTTGTACAAAAAAATTTAAATTATTTTGTTTTCTTAATTGTACTAACCTTATTAATTTTTTTAAAAATTTTAAATCCAGCATTTATTAAGTCAGTTTCTTATTTAAGCTTTGATTTGTATCAAAAAATATTTGCCGAAGAAAAAAAGAGTGAAGTAGTTATCATTGATATTGATGAACAAAGCCTTGGTAAGTTTGGACAGTTCCCATGGAATAGAACAGTGTTTGCAAAAATTCTTGATCAATTAAATACTTCAAATCCAAAAGCAATTGGATTTGATATATTTTTTACTGAAAAAGATAAGCAGTCACCTGATGAAATTATCAAATCATATAACTTAATTCCATCAGATGTTACTGAATTACAAAATCTTAAAGGTCCAGATGATTTATTCGCTGAAAAATTAAAAGAGTCCAAATCAATTATTGCAGTGTTGGGCAGTAATGTGCCCTCTCATGCCAACTATAATCGAAAAGCCAAAGCAAGATTTCTTTCTAAAGGAGGTGAACCAAAACAATTTACATATTCTTACCCATTTTCTATAGGTTCATTAGAAAAATTAGAAAAAAATGTTCAAGGTTTAGGATCCATCTCTTTTTTAGATCAACTCGATGGTATTATTAGATCCCTTCCTTTAATAGTTCAGTTTAATAAAAAGATATATCCAACAATGGGCTTAGAGATGGTTCGAGTTGGATCCAAGCAAAAAAACATTTATGTAGAATTAAATGAGGTAGGAATAAATAGAATAAGCGCTAGACCCTATAAAGTAGAGTCTGATCCTAATGGTATTATTTGGATCAAATACAAAAAATCAAATAAAAAACAATATATTTCTGCAGGTGATGTCTATGATGGTAATTTTGAAAAAAGTTTTTTTGAAAATAAATATGTTTTAATTGGAGCTTCAGCTCAAGGCTTATTCGATTTAGTAAAAACTCCACTGGGTATTACAATACCTGGAGTAGAAGTTCATGCTAATGTTATTGAAAATATTTTAGACCAGTCTTATTTGATAAGAAATCCTAACACTTATATCTTTGAGCTTATATTTTCTATTATCATTGCCTTACTCACTTTTATTTTATCGCAAAAAATTAAACCGAAATATAGTTTATCAATCTTCTTTGGCAATATTCTATTAATTATTATTATTGGTTTCTCTATTTATAAATTTAGATCAGAGTTAGTGGACTTTAGTTATCCAATTTTCATAGTAACTTTAACATTTTTGACCGGACTTTATTTTAGATTTATTGAGGAAAATAAAATGGCTTTAGCTAATTTACAAAAAGAAGCTAAACTTTTAAAAGAACGAGAACTTGCCGCGGGAGTCCAAAAAAGCTTATTTCCAGATATTTCGAAATTTGAAAACTTTATTTTTGCTAAAAACGTTCCAGCAAGAGACGTATCTGGAGATTATTTTGATGTCGTAAGAGCAACACCTGAGGAATATTTTTTTACTTTAGCTGATGTATCTGGCAAAGGTGTTAAAGCTGGAATGTATATGGCAAAAGCATCCTCGATCTTTAGAACCTTAACTAATTTAAAATTTCCTTTAGAAAAAGTTGTCTTTGGTGTCAATAATGAATTAGTGGAGGCAAAATTTAAAGGAATGTTTGTCACCGCTGTTTTTGGCAAATTAAATATTAAAACAGGGGAGCTGGTTTTTATTAATGCTGGTCATGAAAGTATTCTTACTTTTGATGAAAAGAAAAATTATGAATATATTAAATCTGAAATGCCACCAATAGGTATTGTTAAATATTTCACAGAGTCGATGGTGAAATCAAATACTATTAATCTTAAAGATAAAACTTTTGTCGTTTACACGGATGGAGTAACTGAAGGGTATATGAAAAATGGGGAAGAGTTAGGGGCTGAGGGGGTGCAAAATATTATAAACGAAATGTCACAGGTTACACCAAAGTCTATAGTTGAAGCTATCGAAAAAGAGCTTAACTGGGGTGCAGAAAAGTTAAGGGATGACATCACTTGTATGGCAATAAACATTAATAATACTGAGTTGATAAAGAAGAAATAATTTGAAACCCAAATTGAATAAATTGAATATTTAAATTTTTTCAATTTTATGTAGATTGCAGGTGTGAAACGAATCTTTTTTTTATTGTTACTATTACCCATATTGAGTAATTGTACTCAATATTCAGCAATGATTAGCCCTGCTTTAACTCTAGCCCATACAGGCAATATAGCTCAAGCAACAACTTCTTTATCAAGTTCTTTAGCAATCAACGGAGTTAAAAAAGAATATACTAATAATTTAGAAGCAGAAAGAATTTGTCCAACTATTCATTCTGCAGAAATCAACAAAATATTTTTTGAGACGATAGAAGAAATAGGCTGTTACTACGATCCTCTCAGTATTCTTCGATAAATATCCTAATTTTAACTATATAAATACTTAATTTTTTTTGATTAACTTAGTATTCAAATTATAATTTGCTTATGAGAATTTTTTTGAAATTTTTTTATCAGATCGCAATATCTCTGATCTTTGTTTGTATAGCTGAAAATTCTTATGGGGCATTGAAAGCACCTCAATGGGAAACAGGTATTCGACCTGGAGCAGACACGAGCTTAATCAATTATGAAGGGAACGCATTAGATAATGATGCCTTTGAAGACCCTAGCGGAATAGCTTTTAGTAATGATGGAAAAAAAGTATTTGTTGTCAATAGATTAGTTGACATAGCTGGCGGCAAGCAGCAGGAATGTATTAGAACTTTTAATTTATCATCTCCTTATGATCTCAGAACTGCAGGATTAGTCCAAGATGATGGTGATCCATTAGAAAATTTAGCAAGCCAGTCGGGTAATGATAGATTATGTGAGGATATTAATTTTAATAATGATGGTACAAAAATGTTTATTTCAAGTTTTACCGGAAAAATATTCCAATTTAATTTAGCTTCACCATTTGATTTAAAAGGTCTTACCTACGAGGCTGGTTCAGAGACATCTTATGGTTCTACTTATGCAAATTTTTCATTTAATAATGATGGAACAAAAATTTTTACAATAAGTTATGCTAACAATACTAATTCTGTAAAAGAATATAGTTTATCATCTTCTTTCGATATTACTTCACCAACACTTTTAAATGAATACAATTTAGATGGTATTAACAATCCTGGTGGAACTAAGGATCAAAATCATGGGATAGAATTCAGTAATGATGGTACAGCAATGTTTATTCTTAGTGTCGATGCTGATCAGACTTATCTGGGGGAGGATAAAATTTATCAATTTCAATTAACAGTTCCTTTTGACACTACTTCTGCATCCCTTCTAGGTTATGTAGATTTAAAATATGGGACTGATAACTCAGGGATCTATGGACGTGTGCTGGGATTTGCTTTTGATAAACATGGTACTAGACTTTTTTCAGTTTCCTTTAACACAAGTGGGATCACAGTGGGGGGTTCTTCCAATGATATAATGCATCAATATTCTTTGGATTGTTCATATGGTTTGGTTGGATGCGTAGACGACTCGATTTCTAATATTGGTTCACAGGTACAGCTCGCCAAACAGAATGTTACTTTAAATACATCTATAATTTTTAAAAGATTTGAGTGGATTAAAAGAAATAGAGAAAGTGAAAATTTAAACAGTTTTAACTTTGATATTAATTATAACAACCGATTATTACAATCATTGGCGAACAATCTTAAAAATTCAAAAAAAATCCAGAAAATTTCTTTACAAAATAATAAACAAGAAAATCAAAATAATTCTCAATGGTCTTATTGGACACATGGAGACATATCTTTGGGGAGTTTCCAAATGACCTCCGTCGAGGAAGCAAAAGACATTGAAACACTCGGAATAACTTTTGGCGCTGATAAAAAGTATAAAGATGATAAATTTTTTGGTTTTGCAATTCGATATGGAGATAACAAAACTGAAATTAGAAATTCATTTCAAGACGTTTATATGAACTCTCTTACTTTAAATATATACGGAGTAAATTCTTTGAGTGATACTGATTATATGAACACTGTTTTTGGTTTAAGTGCTCTAAAATTTAAACATTCGCTTACAGGTCATACGTCAGGTGAAAGGTATGGTAAACAAGCTTTTGTAGCTACAAATTTCAGAACCAATAAAAAGTTTGGAAAATACAACTTTACTCCTTCTAGCAGGTTTACTTATGCGGTAACACAATTATCCAATTTTACCGATTTTATTAGTAATGTTAAAGCTGGAACAAATACAACTTATGACAATGAAATATTTGAAAGTGGTGAGATAACAACTGGATTTTTATTCAATACTGAAAAACAAGAATTTTATGATGGAACAATTACATACAATGGAGGTTTAGAGTTTGTTTATGATTTAACCCCTGAAGTAAAGTTTCACTATTATGATGTAGGAAGCTCTGATGTGAACCTTGTAGCTATTGATAGTTACTCAAAGGCTAACATCAGAGGCAATTTTGGATTTGAGCAAGTTTACACAAATGGAATTACTTTTTCATTAAATTATGAAATTTTCCAACATCTAGATAAGGATCGGTTTTCACATACCGATAGTTTACTCTTTAAGTTTGGAAAGTTAAATGATGAGGATTTTGACTTTGTTTTTGACTATGATCCACTTAATGATAACCAAACTGAAATAAGTTATTTAAAAAACTTTGGTAATTTTAATTTTAAATTAAATTCTAACTATAGTTTATTTGATAAAATTCCAGACTATGGGGCAAGTCTAGAGATTTCTGGAACTTTCTAGTTTAAAAGCGAATAACCAAAATATTACTTAAAAAAATGTTATGCAAAAAATAATAAATGGTCTAATATTATTTTTACTTGTATTTCAATTTACACATTTGAAAGCAGAAGTTAAACCAACTTTTGTACGCTCAGCAGACACTACTAATGTAAATCAAGCGATTGGAGTAACTTTAACTCCAGATGGAACCAGAATACACTTTTCTCAGTATGGAACTTCGCCTGTTATAACCCAGTATGATTTAAGTATTCCATTTAATGTGTCATCAATAGATACTGCTTCAATAGTTACTTTAAATGTAAATAGTGGCGATAGTGGTGATTTTTTAGTAAGTAATCGATTGGAAGGTCACACATTTAATAGCGATGGTACAAAACTATATGCAATAGATATGGCTGGGAATATGAATGTCCATAGTTTATCGACTCCTTATGATATATCTAATTTTTCAAAAGATGCAGATGATGGGGTAGATTGGGCAACCTTTGCAGCTGGTGAAGGTGGCTCGGATAGTGCTCGTAGGTCTCATGGTATACGTTTTAATAACGATGGAACAAAAATGTTCTTGATGGATGTCAACGGTACAGTTGGTATTGCTGAATTTAATCTAAGCACTCCCTTTTTGCCAGGTTCAGCAAGTTTTGGAAATTTTTTTGCAATAACCGAAAATTCTGAAACAATACAAGATTTTGATTTTGATGATGATGGTACAAGAATGTATGTTATTGAGTCAGACGAAGCATCAACAAATAATAAGATTTATGTTTATAAGTTAAGTACTGGTTTTGATACTTCAACAGCAACTTTCGTTGGAAGTGTAGCGAATGTTTTTAGTGCTGCAGGAGCTGATGGATCAGCAGGAGGTATGCGTTTTGCGAAAAATGGTATGAAATTTTATCAGGTTACTTGGGCTAGTACCTTAAAGAATAAAGTTTTTGAGTATGATCTAAGTTGCCCTTTTGGAATTGTAATTTGTGAAGCAGATGTTGCTACAGCAATAGGGGCTCAAGCGGAAATTGCTAAAAATATAATTTATCAAAATTCAAATACAATTTTCAAAAGATTCGATTGGTTACGTAGAAATGAGGAAAAAAGAAATTTAAACAGTCATAATATTAAACTAGATATCAATAATCCAATTTTAGCTTCATTTAAGCATAAGTTAGAGAACTCTTTAAAACATAATTTAGAAAACTCACTTAATAATAATCAATTTATTCATGCATCCTTAAAAGATAAAAATCCTTTTAAGAATATGAGGAATTGGTCTCACTGGTCTCACGTTGATATTTCATTTGGCAGAGTAGGAGAAAAAGGTTTCATTAAACCAAAAGACATTAGAACAAGA
>LULK01000578.1_pt1 | contig 16110 bp, 20 predicted proteins | sample 728181 | NCBI WGS metagenome assembly LULK01 (sample SAMN03860291, study PRJNA289734) | marine metagenome | biome: seawater column; feature: ocean; material: water; isolation source: Red Sea water column Station 169 - depth 10m | place: Saudi Arabia: Red Sea | collected 2011-10-15 | depth 10 m | reverse complement strand
TATTAAGCCATCAACTCCAACTTTTTTACATTTTTCTAAAAAATTTCTTTCCCCATACTGAAATATCATATTATAATAACCCATTAAAATAATAGGTTTAGGATTTTTATTTTTTTTATATTTTTTTACTATCCAAAAAATATCTTCTATCTTAATTCCATTTTTTATGGCTCTGTAAGCACTAGTTTGTATTTGGCTTCCATCCGCAACCGGCGTGTTATGTGGAATTCCTAATTCTAAAATATCCGCGTGTTTTGATATGGTATTTAGTATTATTAAAGATTGGTTTTTAGTGCTATCACCTGCAACAGTGTATGTTAAAAGGGCTGGCCTATTTTCTTTCTTAGCTTTTTTAAAAGCAAGATCAATTGGGTTAAGCATATTTTTTTCCCAATCTGTCTCTTAAAATTTTCTTATCTTTATATGCATCTCCGCAACTATTAACTACAACGATTGTGTTTTTACTCATTTTTTTTGCTTCCCTTATTGCAACAGAGAAAGCATGACACGGTTCTAATGAGGGTCTTAATTTTTCATATTTAGTCACAAGCTTATAAGCTTTTAATGCTTCCTCATCACTGGCAGCTGTATATCTGGCTCTTTTAGTATCTTTAAGAAAACAATGAAGCGGAGAAATTCCTGGATAGTCAAGTCCAGCTGAAATAGACTCTGTCTCTTCAATTTGTCCATCTGAATTCTGATTTACATATTGAGCTGCTCCATGAAGTATTCCAATTTTTGAACTGTAAGTTAGAGGTGCAGCGTGTCTTTTACTTTTTGCTGGGCCACCAGCCTCTACTCCAATAAATTCGCATTGTTTTTTGTTGTAATCCATAAATTCATTCCAAAAACCGAAGCTTGAGCTACCTCCACCAACGCAATTATACAATTTAAGTTTTTTTGGAATAGAACCAAATTCATTAATTAATTGAACTTTCAATTCTCTAGATATTTGGCTTGTACTCCACCCACAGATACGAACAAAGACAGCTGGACCTACAGTGCTACCAACACACATAGCTGTTGTATCGCAATTAGCAACCCAAAAACGCATGCACTCAGAAACCGCATCAACTAGCGTTTGACTTCCAGAATAAACAGGAATGACTTCAGCACCATTTTTTTTCATGGCTCTCACATTTGGCTGTTGTCTTTCAATATCTTTCGCTCCCATAAAAATTTTACATCTTAAGCCAAATTTTTTAGCTGCCATACTCAACATTTTACCAGCATATCCAGCACCTGTGTCCCCACATATAATTTTTTTACCAGATCGTTTTGCAAGCAAGCAATGAACTGTTGCATTATAGATTTTATGTGCACCGCCATTAGCATCTGATACAACTTTGGACCAAATTATATTTCGTATCTAACAAATCTTCTACTTTTCTCATAGTTGCAGATGAAACCTATAAATTTTGGTGGGTGAGGATGATTTAAAATAAAGTTTAAAGTTTCTGGAACGAAATTCCCTCCAAATTTATTACCCCAAAAACCAAGCTTATTTCCTTGATCAATCACAGGTATTCCTTTTTTGAGTTTCATATTTTTGAGGATAAATTTAACAATTTATTAATTTTATTAATATCTTTATTTCCGTTTTCATCCTCTAATGCCCCACTAAGATCAATCATATATTCTTTGTTTATAAAGCTAGGAATATCATCTATTTGAATATTTCCTGCAATCATTTTATTTATTTTTTTAGCAACATCATTTAGCAAATTATGATCAAAACTTTCAGATTTATGGTAACCTTTTGAGTCAAATAGAATTATATCTGAAACGTTTAAGTAATCTTTATATTTAATTACATCATCTTTATTAGAAATTGTAATTGCAGTAATTATCTTAACTTTATATTTTAATTTAATCTTTTGCGTTCTTTCAGGACTTACATCGTAAAGTTGATAATAATCAAAATCTAAAAGCTTTATTTTTTCTAAAATATTTCGTATCTAACAAATCTTCTACTTTTCTCATAGTTGCAGATGAAACCTATAAATTTTGGTGGGTGAGGATGATTTAAAATAAAGTTTAAAGTTTTTGGATCTGAGACCCCACAAATTTTTAAACCTCTAATCATTGACTTAGGTGATCAATTAATGATTGTGTGTTTTTTTTAATATTACCTTTAGTTAAATCTCTGCCTATTACCAGCCAATCAGCGCCATTTGCATAAGCCTCTCTAGGTGTCAAAACTCTTTTTTGATCATTTATTTTGGAGGTAAATCTTATACCGGGAGTTATTATCTCTTTTTTAAATATTTTTCTTACAATTTTTACTTCTTGTGCACTACATACTATTGCATCTAATTTCGCTTTATTTGCCAATTTTGCTTGATGAAGAACTATTTTTTTCACATTCTTATTAAATCCTATTTCTCTTAATGCTTTATTGTCTAGAGAAGTGAGAACAGTAACACCTATTAATTTAATTTTTCCTGAAACTTTTTTTGCAGCTTTAAGAGCTTCTAAACCTGAGCTAATATGTATGGTCAAATAATTAACTTTTAAATCTTTAATCGCTTTAATCGTTGAAACGCATGTATTAGGAATGTCATGAAGTTTTAAATCAGCAAAAATTATTTTTTTTTTTACTCTAGATAAAAAAATTCTTCCATTTTTAGAATTTAGGAATTCTAAACCAAATTTATAACCAATTTTTAATTTATTATTTTGAGTTTCTTTTATAATATTTTTAATTTTCAATAACTTTGTTGTATCGCATGCAACAAATATTTTACTCTTTTTCATTATTAATCTTTTTAAACATTTCTTTGCTCATTTTCCAATATATTACTTTTTTTGTTGGTACAGAAATTTTATCTCCAGTTTTAGGGTTACGTCTGATAGAAGATTTTTGAATCCTAGTGCTTAAAGATCCCCATCCCCTGATTTCTACTCGCTCACTCCTTTTTAGAGACTTTTTAATTTCATTTAAGATTATATTTGTTACTTTTTCGATATCTTTTTTAAGCAAATTTGGAAAACTTTTGGAAATTTGTTTTAAAAGTTTTGACTTTACTACACCCAATTTTGCACTACTTTTTTAATAATTTTATTTTTTTTTTTCTTTTTTCTTTAAATCTTCTGATAAAGATGAAAAAGGAAGATTTTTTCCAGATCCTTCCGATCCATATTTGTCAAGAGCTTCTCTTTTTTCAATTTCTTCCAATAGTTTCATGCTTAAAGAAATTTTTCTTTTATCAAGATCAATTTCAGATATAGCACAGTCTATTTTTTCACCACCAGTAAATCTAGATGGTCTTGCATCTGCAGTATTGATTGCAATTTGAGACTTTTTAATAATAAAATCCATCTCACATCCTTCAGGTCTGACAGTTAATCCTTTATTGTCTGTTGAAATAATTTTGACAGTTATGGTTTGATTTTTTTTCTTATCAGCAAACCAATCTAAAGGATCTTTTTGTGTCTGTTTATAACCTACTCTTATTTTTTGCTCTTCTACTTTTATCTCTAAAACTTTCACTTGAATTTTATCGCCTTTTTTATATTTCGAAAGTTCTTCTTCACCATTGTTTAAGTAAGTTAGATCATTACAATGTAAAAATGTATCTAGGTTTATGTCCTCCACCTTTACAAACAAAGAATATTCATTTTTGTTAATCACTTCACCATTTACAACGGTACCAACAGGATATTTTTTTTGAAAAACTTCAAAAGGATTTTCTAGTGTTAGTCTATGAGAGATAGCAACTCTTCTTTTTTCTTTATCAATCTCAGTAATGATACAGTCTACTTCATCGCCGACTTTAAACATCTTTTTAGCTGACACATTTTTTTTTGTCCAACTTAATTCGCTTGAATGTAAAAGAGTTGTTAATCCAGGCTCTAATTCACAAAATGCACCAAAATCCATAATCTTAGAAACTTTTACCTTATAAACTTTATTCAACTCGTAGTTTTGAATATGCTCAAAAGGATCTGGTGACATTTGTTTCACTGAGCAACCAACTTGAAGTTTTTCTTTGTCCACAGATATTACTTTAAGATCATGTTTTTCACCTATATTAAAAACTTCGTCTGGATGATTAACTCTCGAATAAGAGATTTCCTGAAGATGAACCAAAACATCAAGCTCTCCATTTACATTAAAAAAACAACCAAATGTGCTATAGCCTTTTACCTCAGCTCCTTTGATAATATCTCCAACTTTATACTTATCTACAATTTTTGCTTTATCCTCTTTTTTAAATGAAGAAATTATCTCTCTTCTAGAAACACATGCATTACCTCTGACTTTATCTAGCTTAATTAATGCAAACTTTTGTGGCTCATTCATTAAATGACTTATATCTTTAAGAGGTTTATCACTTATCTGAGAACCTGGTAAAAACATTAATGAACCTGTATCTATGTGCTCAACAATACAACCACCTTTACACTTCGATGTAATTTTACCCATTATTGGCATTTTTTTTTCATAAGCTTCTACTAGCTTATCCCATCCTTTTATCTTTTGTGCTTTGCTGGCAGACACAACCACTTCACCCATCTTGTCCTCTAATTTTTCTAATAATACTGATATTTTTTCACCAATCTTAATTTTTTCATTAAGGCCCATAGTCTTTAACTCGTTTATATCAAGAACAGGCTCTGACTTTAGTCCATCAACATGTAGAAAAACATATTTTTCAGTTATTTTGTTTACTTTTCCCTCGATTATTTTTCCCTCTTCGATATTTACTTTTGATAGTTGACTATTTAATAGTTTTTCAAATTGTTGGTTATCAGGATTGTTTAGGTCTTTATAAATTTCCATTATTTATTAAGTTTTTTGTCTATAATTTTTTTTATTTTTAAAAAACACGCTCTTTTAGATAAATTTGTGGTGTTAATCAATACTGAATCTTTTGTTTTCTTTAAAGGTGATAACTTACGCGAATAGTCACTTTTATCACGTTTTTTAATGCTTTTTAACACCTCGCTGTAGGTAATATCTTTTTTTATTTTTTTTAATTCTTTAAATCTCCTATTTGCCCTAGTTTTGATATTAGCTGTTATAAAAAATTTGAACTCAGCGTCAGGCACTATTTTATATGTTATGTCTCTACCGTCTAAACATGAACCATTATACTTTCTTGGAGGACTATAAGCATAATTTATTTGTAAACTATGAACGAGGTTTCTTATTTTTTTGTTTTTTGAAATTATAGAAGCCTCGTTTCCAACTTTATCAGAAAGTAATTCTTTATTTCTTAAGTCAATCATTTTTAAGGTTTTTATTTTTTTTTTTAATAAAGATATGCTTAAATTTCTTGAAGATTTTAATTTCAAATTAGCAACATATCTATATATCTTCCCAGTATCTAGGTAAAAAAGATTATAATGTTTTGATATTGCTTTTGCTAATGTTCCTGCGCCTGCAGCGGCGGGGGAATCAATCGCGATTTTAATCGTAGCTTTTTTTTTATATTTCATGTGTTTAAATTTTTGATAATTTTTAAGAAAGAGGGAAAAGATGTGTTAATAGATTCTTTGTTATGAATAATCCATCTACCACCAAAAGTTAAAGCAGCAATAACACTTGTCATAAAGATTCTGTGATCTTTATAGAAATTCTTAATTACTATTTTTCTATCAATAATTAGTTTTGGATTACCAAATATTTTAATTGAATCTTTTGTAAGAATATTTCTCACACCCATCATTTTAAGAATTTTAGATGCTAATTTTAATCTTGGACTTTCTTTAGTATTAAGTTCTGCTATATCTCTAAAGTAGGATATGCCTTTAGCTTTCGCTGCAACTAAAAAAATAACTAAAAATTCATCTATAGCACTTGAATTCAAATGAGTTGGGCATTTAATACTATTCAATTTTTTCGAGCTTAATACGCATATATCTGCAATCTCTTCTCCTCTATAAATATTTTTGTTTCTAAAAAAAATTTTAACCCCCATTTTTTTTAAGATTGTTATTACTCCTATGCGAGATGAGTTTATATTTACGTTTTTTATGACAATTCTGGAATTTTCGGACAAGGCTGTTAAGACAATAAAAAAAGCAGCCGAACTTATGTCTGATGGAATTTGATAATTTAATGGATTAATTTTATTTACTTTATTAACTTCAATTAGATCATATTTTTTTTTATTTGTAATTTTCACAGGTAATTTTAGAAACTTACATAAAAGTTCAGTGTGATTTCTAGATTTTTTTGCTTTTATAATTGTTTTACCTTTAGTTCTCATACCAGCAAATATGATACTACTTTTGCACTGAGCTGAACCTCTTTTCTCATAATATTTAATTGGTTTTAAATTTTTGGTTCCACAAATTGTAAGTGGCAAACCAAAATTTTTTTTTAGCTGAAATTTTGCACCAAATTTAGTAAGTGGAAAAGCAACTCTTTTAAAATCTCTTTTTGATAAACTTTGATCACCAATTAATTTTATTTTTTTTGGCGAATTAATTAATAATCCTAGAATTAATCTCCCTAACGTAGCTGAATTCTTAGCGTTTATTACAGTATTATTTTTGTAGTTGTATCCATTGAGACCTTTGCCATGAATAATAAAAATATTTTCTTTTTTAAGAACTTTAATTCCAAATTTTTTTATAATATCAATTGCAGCTAATACGTCCTCAGACATTAATAAATTTTTTGCTTTTGAAATACCAGAGGCTAGTGATGCAAACAGAACCCATCTTATACTTATACTTTTATCACCACTAACAAAAATTTTCTTATTGAACTTACCAATTTTATTTTCTATCAATATGTGGTTAGGCATATTTATTAGTTTATTCTAAAACTATCACCAAAATATGCGTTTTTTGCATGTATGTTTTTTACTAAATTTGAAGGTGTATCTTTTGCAACAATTTTACAATTACTTAAAATCATTGCAATATCAACGCAAGCCAGAAGATCTCTAGCCTGGTGATCACATATACAAATAGTGATACGATGCTCTTGTTGTAAATTTACAATTATTTCTTGAAGCATTTTTATTGTAAGGACATCAAGTGCAGCAAATGGTTCATCAAGAAGAAGAACCTTTGGCTCACTCAATAAAGCCAGTGCAAGAACTAATTTTCTTCTTTGACCACCGGAAAGATGTTTAGCTTTTATTTCCTTTAAGTTGTCTAGTTCAAATTTTGAGATTACATAGTTTATTCTTTCAAATCTAAGGTTTTTATCAGTAATAACAATCTCACTGATGGCCTTTAAATTTTCGTATAATGTTAGGTCATTGAAATAACCACCATATTGTGGAACATAACCGACTTTAAATTTTTTAGTTCTTAAATAAATTGGAAATGATGTTGTGTCATAACCATTTATAAGTATTTTTCCATTTTTGGGGGTAATTAATCCTGTAATTAGATTAAATATAGTGGATTTACCAACACCATTAGGGCCAAGCATCCCAAAAATTTGGCCTTCATTAATTTCAAAGCTTATATTGTCAAGTATTAGTCTATTTCCATAAGATAAGGACACATTTCTAAATTCGATTATATTGTTTGTACTTTTAAATGACTTAATTCTAAATTTTTTAATTATTGCCATGATTTTTTAATGATTTGATTTTAACTTTTTTTTCCTCTTCGTACATAAAAATTTTTGTATTTTTAGTTTCAATATCAATTTCTAACACATCTGCTTTAAGTAAGTTTTTTTGATTTGAATAAACAACATTTTTTGAAATTATCAACGAATTGTTGTTTAGAGAAAAATCTACATAATCGCCCGTAATTTCATTTTCACGATAATTGATTTTTACTTTTTTTGAAAAAATAGTATCATAATTATCAATATTATATTTCCCGAAATTTGACTGAATTTCTATTACATCACCGTCTATCATTTTTATTTTTGCCCTAACATTTGTCAAAAAAATTATTTTATTATTATCCAGATCTATTTGGCCCTCAGAGGCATATAAAATATATTCATTTCCTTTAACATCTTGAGATGAGTAGTTTACATCTTGAATAATATTAGTAGAAGTAATTGTATCTTCAACATCTATTTTTTCAACCTCAGAAATTTTTTTTTGCTGTTTAAAAAACTTGTAGTAAGAAAAAAAAGATAAAAAAATAATAAAAATTATAAATAAAATACTTTTTAAAAACCTCTTTAACATTTAGGATATGTTAGATTGTAATATTGTATGAACATGGAGGATACCTATAGTCTTATTTTTATTTTTTTTATCAAAAACGCATAGAGAAGTAATTTTTTTATTATTCATTAAAGACAGGGCTTTAGCTGCTAATTCATTTTTTTCAATACTTATTGGATTTTTGGTCATTACTTTAATCACCTTCGTAGAATGAAGATTTGAATTTTTTTGATTAAACCTTCTAATTTGACCATCAGTAATAATACCAATTGTGTGTTTCTTCTTGTCTTGCACAATTAATACACCAAGATTTTTATCGCTTAATATTTTTAAAGCATTTTTCATTTTTAAACTCTCATCTACGAAAGGTATTTTTTTTCCTGTCAGCATTATATCTTCAACAGTTTTTAGTTTAGCGCCTAATGTGCCTGCTGGATGTAATTTTTTAAAGTCAATTTTATTAAAATTTTTTTGTTTCATAGCTGATATTGCTAAAGCATCACCTAAGGCTAATTGAACTGTTGTGCTAGATGTTGGGATAATACCCCCTGACTCTTTAACTTGTGGGGTCAATAACTTGATATCAGCAGCTTTATATAAAGTAGAATCTTTTTTTGAGACAATTCCAATTAATAAAATTTTATTTCTATTCGCGTATTGAATGATATTTTTTAACTCATTTGTTTCACCAGAATAACTGATCAATATTAATATATCCTTCTTAGTAATACTTCCAAGATCTCCATGTGATGAATTACTCGCAGACAAAAAAAAGGCTGGGGTTCCAACTGATGAAAAAGTTGCTGCTATTTTATTCGCTATTAGGCCACTTTTTCCTACACCACAAAGAATTACTTTTGATTGACATTTTACGATCTCTTTTACAGCCTTGTTGAAAGAATTATTTAAACTTTTTTTTAATCTTACTAAACCCTCAATCTCTAAATTAATTACATCTTTAGCAGATTTTATAAAATTTTTTTTCATACCTAATGTTCAAAAGTAGATAATTTGTATCCTGCTATCTCCATATCAACTAATACAGGAATAACATTCATAGATTTTTTAAAAAGATCAATTCTTTTTTCTCTCTCTAGCATTTTTATCAATTTTTTTCTTATTTCAAAAAGATATTCTGTATCAGAAGCAGCATATTTAATTTGTTTTTCAGAAAGGTTAGGGTCTCCCCAATCACTCTGTTGCTCTTTTTTTGAAATATCCTTACCACACAGCTCTTTTACTAAATCTTTATAGCCGTGGTATGAACTAGCAGTTCTAGCTATTTTAGAAGCAACTTTAGTACAAAAAATATTTTTTGGCTGAACTTTTAAATGATACTTTAACCATAAAAGATCTTGTCTAGCATAATGCATAATAAACTGTGTATTTTTGTTTGATAAGGCTTTTATCAGATTTGGAGCATTATAAGTCTCTCTATTAAGTTTTACTAAATAAAAGTTCTTGGACTCAAGCCCCAATTGAACTAGAGTTAGTGGATCCCTTCCAAGAACAAGACCTAATGCCTCATTATCAAGACCTATTAATTTTTCATTTGATAAATCTAAATCTTCAGGTAAGTCGTTTTCAAAAACTTTGATATTAGTCATATATATTTATATATATATAAGACTAAATAATAATGTCTATTTTTTGATTAGTAATATGAAAAATATTTTGATTTGGGGAGGCACTGGTCAAGTGGGTACTCATCTAATACGAAAGTTAACTCAAAATAACTATACTGTTACTGTAGTAACTAGAAATATACATCAAAAAGGCAATATAATTAAAACACAAGGTAATGCAGGTTATATCCAAATAAAAGAGTGCAACATTTTTGATGAACTTAAAATAAGAAAACTTTTTGAAAGTGCAGATATCTGCATAAACTTAATTGGTATTTTATTTGAAAAAAAAAATGGAAATACATTTAAGAATATTCACTCTGTTTTTCCATCTTTATTAGCGAAACTTTGTAGGGAATATAAAATTAAACAATTTATTCATCTGTCAGCCCTGGGTATAAATGAAGCATTAGATTCTAAATATGCCCATAGCAAATTAGAAGGTGAAAAAAACATTTTAAAAATATTCCCCCAAACAACAATTTTACGTCCATCTATAGTTTATTCTTCTTCAGATAATTTCAGTTGTAATCTAATGACATTGTTGAGTAGATTGCCAATCTTTCCGTTATATTATAATGGTGAAACAAAATTTACCCCTATTCATTGTTCTGATTTGACCGATGTTATTCAGTTAGTAATTTCAAAAAATGTGAATGCAAATATCATTGAGTGCGTTGGTCCAGAAATACTCACTTTTAAACAAATTTTAATAAAATTATTAAACTTAATCGATAAAAAAAGACTTTTATTACCATTCCCACTTCCCTTGGCTATGTTTACTGCAAAATTTTTTCAATTGTTACCTAATCCTCTGTTAACAGTCGATCAATTAAAATTACTCAAATATAACAATATAGCTTCAGGCAAATATAAAACTAATTTTGATATTGGTTCTCCAGCAAAAAAGATTTTCAATGAGGAAGTAAAAAAATATTCTTATATGTGGCGGGAAGGTGGTCAATTTTCGAAAGGTAGGGATAATTTTAATTAAAAAATTTGATTAGGCTGATTTAATTTTTTTTTCTATAAGTCCAGGTACCTCATCTTTTTCAACAATTTCTTCTTTTTTACCTCGTGGTTGATAAGCATAAAGTAAATGTAGTCGACAATAAGAAAAATCTTTTAATGATGATCTGCCACAAAAGTAAAAAGATTTTTCATCAGGATGACCAATAGGCCACTTACAACTGTTATCATCAAGTTCCTCCAATTGTTTTGGATTTTCTGGTTCAAAATCCTTTTCAATAATTAATGATCTAAACTTATTTCTTCGACCTTTTTTAATTTTTAAATTTTTGTTTTCTGTAGTGTTATTGAAATTTTCATTTGATGTTGCTGTCCTTGTTTTTATTTTTGCAGAAAGATTAAGTCTATGAGCTTTACCGATAACAGCATTTCTACTAATTCCTCCTATTATTTCTGCAATTTGGCTCGCAGTGCTACCTTTTCCCCAAAGCTCTTTCAATTTATTGACTTTTTCCTCAGTCCAACTCATAATTTACTATATAATGTATTTCAAAGATATATAAACACAATATAGAGATAAAGAACACTAATAAAAAATATATTATTTACAGTTATCAACATTATTTAAATTCAATTATTCAAATGATATTCAATCCCAACTTGTATTTAATTTTTTTGTTTATACAAACAATATTAAAATGAGCTATTTAGCAAAAAATTATAATAGAAAAAAAATTTCTTTTACAAAAGGTAAAGGAAGCTATCTTTATACTTCGAAAGGAGTGAAATATTTAGACTTTGTTCAAGGAATAGCAGTAAATTGTTTAGGTCATGCACATCCCAAACTAGTTAAGACAATACAAAATCAATCAAAAAAACTGTGGCATATTTCTAATGCCTTTAGAATTCCTGAGGGGGAGAAGTTAGCAAAAAAATTATGTCAAAAAACTTTTGCTGATTATGTATTATTCCAGAATAGTGGCGCGGAAGCCACAGAAGCATCTATTAAAGTTGCTAGAAGATATTTTTATTCAATTGGAAAACCCCATAAAAACAGAATATTGTGTGTAAAAAATTCTTTTCATGGAAGAACTATTGCGGCAATTTTTGCGAGTGGATCAAAAAAAATGGTAGAGGGTTTTGGACCTAAAGTTCCAGGATTTGATCATTTTGTTTTTGGAGACCACAAATCCTTGAAAAAAAAAATTACTAAAAATACTGCAGCTATAATGATCGAGCCAATTATGGGAGAGGGAGGAATTAAAGTAATCCCTGACTGGTGTTTAAAAGAATTGAGAAAATTATGCATTAAAAAAAAAATTTTATTGATAGCAGATGAAGTTCAAACAGGAATTTCTAGATCATCAGATTTTTTGGCTTTTGAAAGCTCAAAAATAAAGCCAGATATCGTTCCTATTGCAAAAGGAATTGGTGGGGGATTTCCTATTGGTGCAGTTTTAATGAATAAAAAAGTAGCTTCTGGAATGACACCGGGCACACATGGATCAACTTTTGGTGGGAATCCTTTAGCAATGGCTGTTGGTAATTCAGTAATAGATATAGTTTCAAATAAAAAATTCTTAAATAATGTAAAAAAATTGTCGAAATATTTTTTTACAAATTTAAATCTTTTAAAAAAAAAATATCCTAAGATTATTAGAGAAATAAGAGGCAAAGGTTTGTTAATTGGAGTTCAGCTTTACAAAGATCAGTCGAAGTTTATCTCGAAATTGATGGATAATAAATTACTAACTATACGCGCAGCAGAGAATGTTGTTCGTATTTTACCTCCTTTAAATGTAAAAAAAACAGAAATTAATCAAGCATTAAAAATCATTGATAATGTATGCTCAAAAATTAATTAAGATGAGACATTTCATAAATTTAAAAGATATTCCAGCTAAAGATCTTAGAAAAATTATTAGTGATGCAAAAAAAAGAAAAAATTTAAGAAAAAAAATGAATCATCTTGATCTCGATAAGGATGCTCCACTTAAGGGAAAATTATTAATTCAAATGTTTGAGAAATCAAGTTTAAGAACAAGACTAAGTTTTTATCTTGCTATTAGACAACTTGGAGGCAGTGCTTTGACCTTAAGACCTAATGAACTTCATTTGTCTAAAGGTGGTGAAAGTATAGAGGATACAGCTAAGATACTATCTAATTTTGGAAATGCTTTCATGTTAAGAACGGACAGTGATAAAAAACTAGAGGAATTTAAAAAATATTTATCAATTCCCATTATTAACGGGTTAAGCCCTTCATCTCACCCAACACAAATTTTGTCAGATATTTTTACGGTTGAAGAGATAAAGAAGAAGCCTATACATAAATTAAATATTGCATGGATAGGAGATTGTAATAACGTTTTAAATTCTTTAATCGCAGCCTCGATTAAATTTTCATTTAAATTAAAAATTGGTTGTCCTCAAAAATATAACCCAATTAAAAATATTATAGAGTACATAAATAAAAATGATAACAAAATAGATATTTATTCAAGTCCTAAAAAAGCGGTTATTAACGCAGATGTTTTATTTTCTGATAAAGTTATATCTATCAATGACAAAGTAAATAAGACAAAAAAGTTGAACAGTTTTAAAAGATTTAAGATTGATGAAAAACTTATGGGTTATGCGAAGAAAGATTGTATTTTTCTTCACTGTTTGCCAAGGGGAACTGAAGTTACAGAAAAAGTATTTTCTAGCAAACAATCAATTTTTCTTTATTGCTTTGGAAAACTAAGGTAAAGGCAACGGCTTGTCTGAATTTTTGTTCAAGTATAAAATCACCGAAGCTCTATCTTTCTCTTTTCTTAATCCAGCGAATGCCATTTTAGTTCCTTTAATCCATTTGGCAGGCTTTATCAAATATCCATTAAGTTCCTCAAATGACCATTCCTTTCCATATCCAGCTAATGCTTTAGAATATTTGTAATCATTTACAGCACCAATTTTTCTTCCAACAACATTGTATAGCGCGGGCCCAATATTATTTTTTCCACCTTTTACGATTGAATGACAGGCGGCACATTTTTTAAAAACTTTTTCTCCAGTTGCAATATCTCCCATTGCCATCAAAGCGGCAATATCTATCTTTTGCTCTAAAGTTTCACCTTCAGTTTTTAATTGTGTAGTAACTGACTGTTTAACATCAACTGCATATCCTGGTGTTTTAGGTTTTTCAACATAGAAAATCATGCTAGATAGTTTGCTAATTCCTATTAAAAGGAGTGCCACAAGTAAAATCGCAGCTACTATTTTGTTTATTTCAAAAGAATCCATTTTATAAAATTTTGTTTTGAACATATAACATTATAAATTAAAAATTGCTTATATATTTGATGTATATTATTGCCTCTGCTTGTAGTGATTTAACAAATAACAATTACGCATGAAAACACTAATTATAATCCCTGCAAGACTAGCAGCTTCTAGGTTGCCTGGAAAACCACTTCTAAAAATTAATGGTTTATCTATCATTTCTCACGTATTTAAGAAGGCTGAAAAAGCAAAAATTGGGGATGTATTAGTAGCAACTGAAAATCAAGAAATCATCGATGATGTAAAAAAAAATGGTGGTCAAGCAGTATTAACTAGTAATAAACATAATACAGGAACAGATAGAATTTATGAGGCCTTACAAAAAACCGAGATTTCAAATATTGATTTAGTAATGAATCTTCAAGGAGATGAGCCTTTAATTAATGTTGACGATATAAGGAATCTTAACCAACTTATGATAAATACACATTCCAAAATTGGGACTCTCGCTTCAAAAATTTTAGATGAAAAACTTTATGACAATCAAAATGCTGTTAAAGTAAAAACAAAAGAAGAACTGAATCACAAAAATTTTCCAGAGGCAATTTATTTCAAAAGAAAAACCTTAAAAAAAGATTTAAATACATACCATCATGCGGGGATTTATTGTTATGAAATAGAGACACTTAAAGATTTTGTGTCATATAAACAGTCCTCTAATGAGGCCAAATACAAGTTAGAACAATTAAGGGCTTTAGAAAATAAAATTAAAATAAATGTTGCTCTTGCCAAATCACATTCAATTGGAATAGACACAAAAGAGGATTTTGTGGCTATTAAAAAGATTATGGAATATAAGACTTGATGGAAAAAATTTATTTTCAAGGAACATTCGGAGCATATTCACATCTAGCTGCTTTATCCGTTGCACCAAAAGCCAAAATAATTCCATGTAAGACTTTTGATGAATGTTTTTTAAAAGCTTCTGAAGATCCATCTTCAAGAATAATTATACCAGAGTCTAATAGAATCACCGGTAATATAGGAATTGAATATTTAGTATTTAAATATCGATTAAATATTTATTCAGAATATTTTCAAAAAATTGAACATAATTTATTAGCAATCCCTGGTACAAAAATATCTGACATAAAAAATGTATACTCTCATTCGCAAGCACTATCACAATGTTCAAATTTTATAAAATCAAACAAACTAATTGAACATGTCAGAGCGGATACAGCTGGATCAGCAGAAATGATATCTAGAATTAAAGATAATAAAAATGCTGCAATAGCTTCTACTTTAAGTGCAGAAACTTATGGATTAGAAATAATTCAAAAAAATATTGAAAATGAAAAGGGAAACCTTACAAGGTTTTTAATTATGGGTAAAAACATTTTTCAACCAGAATATGGTGACAAAAAATATATTACATCTTTTTTATTCAAATTAAAAAGTAAACCAGCAGCCTTATATCAATCATTAGGTGGTTTTGCTATTAATGGTGTAAACTTAACCAAACTACAAAGTTATCCTGAAAAAAATTCCTTCGATTCTTATTTTTTCTTATGTGATCTTGATGGTCATATAGAAGATGTAAAAGTTAAAAAATCATTAGAGGAATTAGGTTTGCATTGTCAAGATTTTCACGTTTTAGGTGTCTTTGAGGCTGACAAAATACGAGAAAAGTAATTTTTATTATTTCTTGTGGTTTAGAAAACATTACTGCTATAATACACTTGGAGGCTAGAGGTGGATGCCGCTTGAACCCGACCAGATCTTAACGGAAGCAGTCGTAGAGACAGTTATTCAGGTTCTAGTCTCCTTGTAGATATATGAATAATAACTCAAAAGTATTAGCATTAAAATATAGACCACAAACTTTTGATGATCTTATTGGTCAAGAGGTTGTTGCAGAAACTATTACCAATTCGATTAAAGCTGACAAAATACCTAATGCATATTTGTTCACTGGAATAAGAGGGGTTGGAAAAACCACAACAGCAAGAATTGTTGCAAAAGCACTTAATTGTTCAAATGGTATCGATAATTTATGTAAAGAAAACTTTTGTGAAAGCTGTAAATCTATAAGTGAGTCTAGTCATATAGATGTGCTTGAAATGGATGCTGCAAGCAAAACAGGTGTAGAT
>LULK01000655.1_pt2 | contig 16127 bp, 16 predicted proteins | sample 728181 | NCBI WGS metagenome assembly LULK01 (sample SAMN03860291, study PRJNA289734) | marine metagenome | biome: seawater column; feature: ocean; material: water; isolation source: Red Sea water column Station 169 - depth 10m | place: Saudi Arabia: Red Sea | collected 2011-10-15 | depth 10 m | reverse complement strand
AAATGGTTTGGTCATAAAACATGCAATTAGATTATGTTCTCTTGCAACTTGAGCACATATTTGTCTGTAAGTTGATAGTCTATCTGCATTTCTTAAAACGTTATCATATGTCCAGTTCAATTCTAATTGACCAGGTGCATCTTCGTGATCACCTTGAATCATATCTAGACCCATTGCTTTTGCATATTCTATCACCTTCATAAATACGGGTCTTAATGATTCAAATTGGTCTATGTGATAACAGAATGGTTTAGAAAATCCTTTTCCTGTTGGAGTTCCATCATCATTTTTAGTCAACCACATCATTTCTGGCTCAGTTCCTACTCTTAGCTCTAAACCATGTTTCTTTTGAAATTCATCCATGAAAATTCTTAAATTTCCTCTGCAATCAGAAGTTAAATGACCTCCGGGATTATTTCTTTCTTCTCTGTTTCTAAAACAAGTTACAAAAACTCTTCCAACTCTTTTATCCCACGGTAATTGACAAAAAGTTTCAGGGTCAGGAATTCCAACCAATTCCATTGCCTCTGGTCCATAACCAATATAGTTGTTGTGTCGATCTAAAAATAAGTTTGCAGTTGCTCCGTAAACTAATTGGAAACCTTTGGAAACCTTTTTCAGCTGTTCTTTCCCAATGATCAGCGGGTATTCCTTTTCCAACCACTCTTCCTGTTACAGAAATAAATTGATAATAAATATAGGTTATTCCTAATTCGTTTATTTTTTCTCTGACTTTTTTGACTTGCTTATCTCTACCTGGTCGGTTTACGTGTTTTTCTAGATCCGTCATTTTCCCCTCAATGAATTATAAATTTACTCAAGCGTAACTGAAAAATTTATTAGTGTCTAGGCTTGAAGTTTAGCTCCAAGGAAACGGACTGTTCGAAGTAGGGTGCAATTCTCCCTTCTCGTAACGGTTGAATCTAAATGGTTTTAATAAATCACTTTCAGTACCAAGAATTTCTTTTGCCACCAATTCGCCAACACCAATCATTTTGTATCCATGGTTAGCATCAGCAATCATATAAACATTTTCAAAAAATCTATCGAAGATCGGAAAAGAGTCAGGGGTCATACATCCTAGTCCGCCTGAAGGACCTTTTCTATATAAATCTGATTTCCCTTCAAATCTTTTTTGACAATGAGCTAAAGCTGAGCACCACATTTCACTAAAAGCATCAGTTGTTTGATACTCTGGTGACTCAATCCCATATGGATCAACGTTAACTTTATCAAAATGTTTTTTCACAATATAAGGAGAAGTTCCTCCTTGAACACCTAACCCTTCAATATCAGGCTTATAATAAATCCCCCAAATTTTATCTGTAATTAATTTTTTTGTTTTATCTGAATACAATGGTGCAGTAGAGTCGACATGAACCACAGGCGGTTGTTTGCCATCATTTGTTTTTAAGAAATCTGGTTCTACTCCAATAACACCTTCTTGAAGCATCCAGTAAGTCCACATGTCAGTAACATGCATCTTACCATCTTTGCCTTTGATGTTTGCAGTTTTTGGTAGCTCTAACATGTTCCAAAAATCTCTTGCCCAAGGTCCCGCTCCAATTACGACTTGTTCACAATCAATTGTCCCTTTGTCTGTTTCTACTCCAGTAACAGCTTTGCTGTTACTGCCTCTTTTAAAACCTGTAACTCTAACACCCTTCATCACTTGAACACCATTTGAGGTAGATTTATATTCCTTGAGCTTGCCAATCATCAAAGATACCCTTCATATAATTCATGCAATCTTTCTCACCTTCTATAAATTCAGACTCATAACCAATTGCTTTTTGTTGTTCATAAATACTAGCTACATCCTCATGCATAACTTCAGGTGATATTTGTAAATAACCAACTGGATTATATTTAAATGCTTTTGGATCACTCTCCCACACTGAAACTGAATGGGCCATTAATTCTCTCATTGCTGGTTGAAAATAATTATTTCTAACAACACCACAAGCTATGCCGCTCGCACCTGCCGCAGTATCTTTCTTTTCTAAAACAACAATATCTCCTGGATTTTTATACGTTTCGGATAGTTTCCAAGCAGTGCTTAATCCGTGGATACCTCCACCGATAATTACTACTTTTGCTTTTGTCGGTAATGACATACTCACATCTTTATTTTTCATGCGACGTAAATATATAATTTTTTATATATATAAAAAATATAAGTAAAAATAATAAAGCTTTAAAAGCTTAGATGTTTAAGGGTTTCAATGTATTTATTAAACTCTTCAATAAAAGATACACTTGGCTTTATGTGCTTTTTTCGCTGGTCTCCAGAAGTTTTTTCTAGGAAAAAAAAACCTTTTTCACATGCCTCATTAATCATTAAAGCTGACTTAGGACGTGAAGTTTTAAACAATTTAGTCTTTAATTCTTCAACTGTTAAGTCCTCTTTATACTTATAGGCGTGCATAACTAAAAGCATCATATGATAATGGGAAGGCGATTTTCTAAAAAAATAGTTACTAGACATGTGAGAAAGTTTCATCTGATCTTCCCAAAATTCTAATAAATCTTTTGCTGTTTTGGGCATTAAGATCTAACTCTAGTTTTCTTAGGATCAAAGTGTGGGAAAGCAACCACTTTTGCAGAAATTCTTTTTTGATGACCATCAATTTTACCTACTTCTACCTCGGTGCCTATTTCAGAATATTGATTATCAATTCTACATAAAGCTATATTTTTGTTGAGAGTAGTAGATAAACAACCACTTGTAATTACACCTACTTGAGATCTGCCAACATGTACACAGTCACCATGACCTGAAGGTTCTTTACCAATTAACTCAAGACCAACAAGTTTTTTTTGTGGATTTGCTTTTCTTTCTTTCAAAACACTTTTACCAATAAAATCTTCTTCCTTTGATTTGAGAGGTACTGCAAAACCAATTCCAGCTTCAAACGGATCCTGTTGACCATCAAATTCGTTTCCAAACAAAATTAAACCTGCTTCAATTCTCAATTTATCTAAAGCAGCAAATCCAGCAGGTATTAAATTATCATCTTTCCCATATTCCATAAGTTTATCCCATACTTTTGGTGCATCTTTTGGATGGCACCATATTTCATAACCAAGTTCACCGGTGTAACCAGTTCTAGAGACAATTAATGGTATTCCTTGGAGTTCTTCAACTCTGCAAATTGAAAACCTAAACCATTCTAACTCATCGATTGCAGGCTGTGTTGGAGGTGCAAAAATCATTTTTTTTAAAATTTCTCTACTTTTCGGCCCTTGAATGGAAACATTGCTAATTTGATCTGTTGAGTTTTTTATATTTACTTTGAACTTTTTCTTTTGAGCAACTTCTTTAAGCCACTCTCCTGCATACTCGTCTCCGCAAATCCATCTAAATCCAGTTTCACTTAATCTAAATAAAGTGCCATCATCGAACATCATTCCATTTTCATAGCACATTGCTGAATAAACAATTTGTCCAACAGCAAGTTTTTTAATATTTCTAGTTAAAGTATAATTCATTAATTCTTCAGCATCTGGACCTATAATTTCGAATTTTCTCAATGACGAGCAAATGATTTTGAAAATTCTTTTTTTTTGTCATAGGTTCTAACAAAAATATCTGTGGGATTCCATGAATTACATGCATCAATATCACTTGGACATGCCGTCGTTCCAATAGTTAAATCTTTTAATGCTCTAAACATTACATAATCCCCAGGTCTTGCAAATGACTCATCAGAAATAACAGAATTTAAACCAGTTGCTGAGGTGTTAAAAAATAAATTAATTGCTTGCCAACCTTTTTGTTTTTCAACTCCATATTCGGCCATGGCATTATTTAGATTATCAGAGCAATTTGGATGACCAAAATAACCTGCATCCTCATAATATTTTGATGTGCAAGCTAAATTAAAAGTATCATGTTTCCCAACTGTATCTCTAATTACTTCAACTAAAGGTTCATGATCTGTGTCATAAAATTTTGAGAACAATCCTGGTCCAGGAAAAGTGTTACCCATGAAGGTTCGTGTGGTTTGCCAATCAAGTCCTTTTTCAATTTTTTTATCAAGTTTTCTTGTATCAAATGCAACAAAGTCAGAGCATTGTCTACCTGCTGGACTAATAATTTGAATGTAATCACCTTCTTTAACTTGAAAAGAAATAGCAGTTTGTCTATCAATATTTTTTTCGTAATGTGGCTCAAAAACGGGGTCAGGAATTATTGATAATTCTTTATCATTCGTAATTTTAGCTCTTTTTACAAATAATATTAAATCACCAGATGGATTTTGTTCACTTACCAACATGTCATTTTGTGGTGCAGAGAAAATAACATAGCACTTATCTTTAGATTTTAATTTAATTTTTTCACCACTAGGTGTTTTTTCATCAAATAAAATTGAAGAATGCGATTTATTTAAATCTAGATTTCTTTTTTTTAATTGAAAATTTGTAGCTAAAGAACTTTCATCCTTTTTTTTTAAAATCTCTTTAATAAAACTTTTGTTGCTATTTTCTTTCAAATTTAAAATTGCGAGTTCAGATTTTCCATCTTTGTCGAAACAAATTATTTCACAGATCTGATTTCCCTCATCATTAATGATTTCTATTTCGTCATCTGGAAAAATTTGTAAACCTGTAAGCCCACCAGCGTTTACAACGTGTCTTTCAACTCCAGGTGGTAGTATATTTAGACCAGGTTCTTTTATATCTAATGTAGTTAGCGACATTTTTTATATCTATTATTATATTATATAAATATCTATTAGTTGACTATCATTTTACTTAGGCACATACTATTCACACTTAATATTAAGAAAGGGGAATAAATGCGAAAAATAATATCATTTGTATCTGCAATGATAATCTCAGCGGTAAGTTTCGCTGGTATAGCAAATGCAGATAGTAAAAAACCCATCGTTATTCCGACACATAACTGGTCAAGTCAAATTGTAATGGCCTATGTTATTGGTGGAATGTTCGAAAGTATGGGTAATAACGTAAAATACGTTAATGCTGACTCTCAAGCAGTATACGAGTCAATTAGAATTGGTGATGTAACTATATCTCACGAGGTATGGGAATCTGCTTTTGGTAAATCATTCACAACTGCTTTAGATAAAGGTGGTTTGTTAGATTGGGGAGATCATGAGGCAAGAACTCTAGAGGATATGGGTTATCCTAATTGGGTTGCTGAAAAAGGATTATGTCCTGGTTTACCAGATTGGACAGCATTAAAAAATCCAGATTGTGCTAAAAACTTCACAACACCTGATTCTCCAAATGGAAAAGGAAGAATGTTGGAAGGTCCACAAACATGGCATGGTGATTTAATTCCACAAAGAGTTGACGCTTTAGGTTTAGGCGATCTTTGGTGGGTTAAATTTGCTGGAAGTGCAGATGCTTTATGGGCAGAGTTAGCTGCAGCTGAAAAAGAAGGAAGAGGAACAATTATCTTTAACTGGACACCAAACTTTACTGATGGTGCTGGTTTTACATTTATCGACTTTCCTCCATACACAGCTGGTTGTAGACCAGAGGATGGTGGTGATGGAAAATGTGGTTCGCCAGATGGTTATTTGAAAAAAGCAGTTAATGCTGACTTTCCAAAAACTCATCCAAAAGCAGCAGCGGCATTTAAAAAACTTTCGTTCTCAACAAGTCAAATTGGTGCAATGGCAGCTTTAGTTGACATTGACAAAATGACTCATGAGGATGCAGCTAAAAAATGGTTAGCAGACAATAAGAAAGTTTGGCAAGCTTTTACTAAATAAGGTTAAGAGCTATTAAATCTTTAAATCTCTCCCAACAATGTTGGGGGAGATTTTTTTTTAAATAAAATTTATGATTAAAATATTACTTTTTATATTTGTAAATTTCTTTTTTTTTAATGGAGTTTTAGCAAAAGATATAAATATTAATGAAGACATTAATCTTGAGTTCAAGTGTTCACTAGAAAAAAAAATCATTAAAAATTCTGAATATAATTATCAAACTTTTCTGGCAAAAGATTTAAAAGAAAAAGATTTAGACAAATTTAAAATTCAATCAAAAAAACCACAAACTCTTTTAATAACAGGATTAACATTATTTCTTTCTGAGTCTGCATCATTAAATGTAAAAGTTGTAAATAAAGATGTGGTTTTATTTAAATCTATCGATAAAGAAAAAAATTATTCTGAGTCAGGTATTATTACTAGGAAAACAGGGGAATTAATTCACGAAATTACCAAAAATATAAAAAGTGAAAATTCTGAAAAATATATTTCTATTTATTCTTGCACTGAAAATGACAAAAAAGTCTAATTTTTTTTTAATTTTTTTTGTGTAAACTATGCTTATGAAAAAATTTCTTCTCACCATAATTTTAAGTTTTTTAATTTCATCGGTTGCTTTAGCTAGAAGTACCGGATGTAAGGAGGGTAATTGTGAAAATGGTTTCGGTAAGTGGGTTTACACTGACAAAACAACTTACGAAGGAGAGTGGGTAGGTACAAAAAAAAATGGTCAAGGTGTTGAGACTTGGCCAAATGGATATATTTACAAAGGCGAATTCAAGAATAGTGAATGGAGTGGAATTGGTATTTTGACTTTTCCCGATGGGTCAACATATGAAGGTGAATGGGCTAAAGGATTTATGAATGGCAAAGGAACTTTTACTTGGGCTGATGGGTCAGTGAAATCTGGAATTTGGAAAAATGGTAAATTACAAGATTAAATGTCAAAAGAAAGTAACTTAGATAAGATTAAAAATTTACCTGAATTCACTAAACAATTTGGTGGGTTAGTAATTATTATCCTAATAGTCATATCATCTTTTTTCGTTTTAAACATTATGTTTGGGGGAGGCGATGAATTAGTAAGAAAAATGAAACTTGAGGAGGAAAGAATTGCTCAAGAGAAAAAACTAAGTGAGCTTATTTCAAAACTTCCTTCTGGCATACTAGTTACATTTGATGGCACTGATCATTTTAAACTAAGTGATGAAGTATATGAACAAGTTTGTAAGGCAACAAAGTTGATCCCACAACGTGCGATAATGGGTGCAAATTTTTTAAATTTTAGAGCTCATGAAATTTATACAATTAACGGAAATAAAATTGACGAGACGTTTGTAAAATGGGATGACACAAAAAATAAGTGTTTTGCAGGTTTTACAGTAAGTGGAAACAATGTAGGAGTAAATGAGTCGATAACTGTTAGTGGTGAAGCTCTAAGTTTCTTAAGTACTGGAATTGATACTAGAGTTTATTTTATTAAAAATTTTTAAGGGGAAATGGTTACAATATTATGGATTTAATTTTACCTTATTTTCATATAACTTAATTAAGATTTATGGCTGAGACAGTAATCAAATGTGAAAATGTCTACAAAATTTTTGGATCAAATGCCAAAAAAATGCTTCAAGAGTCAAATGGAAATGTTGACGCCAAAACTTTTCAAGAAAATGGATGTATCGTAGGTGTAAACAACGCATCATTTGAAGTCTCAAAAGGTGAGATGTTAGTTGTGATGGGTTTATCTGGTTCAGGTAAATCAACATTATTGAGATGTATATCTAGATTAACAGATGCAACAGGTGGTAAAATTTTCATTGAAGGACAAGATCTATTACAACTAAACAACAAAGAGCTTATTGAGCTAAGAAGAAATAAAATGGGTATGGTTTTCCAAAGCTTTGCTTTACTGCCTCATAAAACAGTTGTGGAGAACATCGCTTTTCCACTTCAAATTAAAGGTATTAAAACTGAGGATAGCATCAGTAAAGCAATGGATATGGTCAAGCTAGTTGGACTTGATGGAAGAGAAAACTATTTTCCAAGAGAATTATCTGGAGGACAGCAACAACGAGTTGGTATCGCTAGATCATTGGCAGTCGAACCAGATATTTGGTTTTTAGATGAACCATTTTCAGCTTTAGATCCTTTAATCAGAAAAGAAATGCAAGATGAATTTTTAAGACTTCAAGAAAAATTACAAAAAACAATTATGTTTATTACTCATGATTTTGATGAAGCTTTAAAACTTGCTGATCGTATCGCAATTATGAAAGATGGTATAATTGAGCAATTAGATACCCCTGCTAATATTGTTTTAAATCCAGCCACAGAGTACGTACGAAAGTTTACAGAAGAGGTTCCAAGAGAAAAAGTTTTATTAATTGAAGATGTAATGGATGCATCTAAAAATGATTTAGGTGATTTAAAAGTTTCAAAGGATGAAATAATCGAAAATGTTGCAGAAAAAATTCTTACTCAAGAAAAAGCCGTAGCTGTGATCGATAGTAAAAATGAAATTGTGGGCTCTATAAACCCAACTAAAATTATTAATACAGTTTTTGGAGGAAGAAAAAATAATAATTAAGTATGGAATTTTTAAAAAAATACCCCAAAACATTTCAATGGTTATTTTTATTAATAGTATTTTTTGCTTTATGTTTTGCTATTGAAGTTCCAGAAACATATAAGTTTATCCGTGGCCAAGCAGAATTTGTAAAAGATCCAAATCAGAGTAGTTATGTGTTTTTAGGTAAAGAGGTGAGATATTATGCCTTTGATGTTTTTTGGCGGTTACCTCCATTACTAGGCTGGCTACCTATTTGGATAAACGACTCTTTATTTTTCTTAATGAACGAATGGATGCCGATTGAGGTTTGGAATGAAGATACACAAGAGTTTAAAAGTCGTCCTGTAGTTTTACAAATAAGTAGAAATTTAACAGCGTTTATGACTTTCTTAATACAATTAATAAGAGAGGTTTTATTAGGTGGTCTTGAAACTATAGTAGCATTTAGCAGTTGGGATTGGATTGATAAAAATCCTTGGGCTGAACTTCCAGGATTACCTTGGACTATTGTAGCAGCAGGTGCAGCAATCCTTTCATATAAGGTGAGTGGGAAAGGTCTAGCATTGTTTGCTGGTTTAACGATGATTTATATTTCAATATTTGGTCAATGGAAACCATCTATGCAAACTCTTTCATTTATACTAGTCGCAGCACCCTTGTCTTTTATTTTTGGGTTAGGCTTAGGAATAGCAGCATTTAAAAGTAAACGTGTCGAGAAAGCTCTTTATCCAATATTATTAGTGATGCAGACTATGCCGCAATATGCGGTATTGGTTCCTGCTTTAGTTCTTTTTGGAGTTGGTGATCATGCTGCAGTTATAATCACCATGGTTGTAGCTATACCACCAATGATATTACTAACCATATTAGGTTTAAGAGCAGTACCTCCAGAAGTTATTGAAGCTGGTAGAATGAGTGGATGTAACAATTGGCAATTAATGTTTAAAGTTTTAATTCCAACTGCAAGAAGAGATATTTTAATTGGTGTCAACCAAGTCATTATGGTCTGTTTTTCCATGGCAGTAATCTCAGCTTTTATTGGTGCAAAAGGTTTAGGATTTAATCTGCTATTGGCGCTAAATCAGTTAAATATAGGATTAGCACTAGAAGCAGGCTTGTGTATTAGCTTAATTGCGATTTTATTAGATAAAATGTCATTAGCTTGGGCTAATAAACAAACAGATTATTTTGGTAATCTGACATTCTTTCAAAGAAATAAAAATATCTTATTTTTTGCAGCAACAGTAATTGTTGGAATAGTACTGGCTTATATTGGAACCTTTTTATTTAAAGGTAGTTTTAATTATCTATTTGAAGTTCCGCATAATAAAGGAATATCAACTGCTGATTTTTGGAATAAAGGGGTTGATTGGATTTTTGATACTTTTTTTGTTTATATTAAAGCATTTAATACATGGCTCATTCAAGAGGTGCTTCAACCAATGAGGGCTTTATATTTAAGGATGCCAGCTGTAGCAACTATAGTTTTAGTTGTTGGTGCGGGATATCTCATTGGTGGAATTCGTTCAGCTTTAGTTGTTTGTGGATTGACACTATTTATTGCCTTAAGTCCTTGGTGGGATAGAGCTTTAGTAACGACTTATATGGCAACATTTGGAGTAATTGTATCTTGTACTATTGGATTTACAGTTGGAACATTATGTTTTCAAAATAAACGCTCTGCTAATTTCATGTTAGGAGTATGTGATATTTTTCAAACATTCCCATCATTTGTTTATCTAATTCCAGTGATGATGTTATTTGGTATTACGGATACATCTGTTTTAATAGCTGTTATAGTTTATGCAACAATACCTGCTACTAGATACACCATTGAGGGATTGAGGAGTGTTCCTGCTGGTTTACACGATGCTGCAACCATGTCTGGTGTCAATAAATTTCAAAGATTAACAAAGATAGAATTTCCTTTAGCTTTTCCTCACATGATGCTTGGTATAAATCAAACAATTGTATTTGCTTTATTCATGGTAATTATTGGAGCTTTCATTGGTACTGAAGATTTAGGACAATATATATTAAAAGCACTATCAGATAAAAAAGGTGCTGGGATTGGGTTAACACTTGGTATTTGTGTAGCTTTTATAGCTCTTATATTTGATAATCTGATTAGATCTTGGGTTGAAAAAAGAAAAAAACACCTAGGTATTGATTAAAACTTAATTATTTATTCAAAAAAGTTTTTAAAGTATCATCCATTGCTTTTGCCCAAGGCGTGTGGTGAACCGGTGCAACAGATCCTGTTACCGGGGATGAGAAAGATTTATCTCTATAAGTTGATATGTCTTCAACTTTATGATGTTCCCATTCTTTAAAATGTTTTCTTATTAATTCAAAATCAATTTTAGGATAATCAGACATTTCATGTAGCTCTTTGGTATACTCTGTTTGAAAATCAATCATTTGATCAGGATTTTCAAGTTTTTCTTCCATTGCAACCCATTTGTTTATGTCATTTTCAATTTCTTTACTATCAGGCATTTTTATTTTACCCATAACTACATCACGAGCATACCAAGCTTGGCAATCGAACATATTAAATGTATGAAATTGATCCTGCATGCCAAGATACATTAGTTTATGATTATCTTGCCAGACTACACCTTTGTATAATTTAGGTGGATAGAGTCTATTTCTTGTCTTCAGTTGTAAGTTTTCCTCTAAAAATGGAAAATGATGTAAGTATCCTGTACATAAAATTATAACGTCGGTTTCTTGTTCAGTACCATCTTTAAAGATAGCTTTCTTTCCATCTAGTCTATCTAGGTAATGGACTTCTTTCATACCTTTAGGCCATTTGAATCCCATTGGGTTGTGTCTATATCCAATAGTTACACTTTTTGCTCCATACTTATTACATTGAAGCGCAATATCTTCAGCTGAATAACTACTGCCTAATACCACAATATTTTTACCTCTAAACTCTTCTGCGTCTCTAAAGTCGTGGGAGTGCATAATTCTTCCTGGGAATGATTTCATTCCATTATACTCAGGAATAAATGGAACAGAAAAATGACCAGTTGAGACAATTACAAAATCGAAATTTTCTTTTAAAATTTTATCATTTACTTTGTCCTGATAGCTAATTTCAAATTTTTCATTTTTAAAAATTGTATTGATGACCCTTGTATTCAATTTAACTTTATTTTTTAAATTTCCACTTTTAGCTCTTCCAACTATATAGTCGTATAGTACCTCCCTTGGAGGAAATGACGGAATTGCTTTGCCAAAATGTTTATCAAAAGAATAGTCAGCAAACTCTAAACATTCCTTGGGTCCATTAGACCAAAGATATCTATACATACTATTTGGAACTGGATCTCCATACTGATCAGAACCTGTTCGCCAACTATAATTCCAGAGACCACCCCAATCTTCTTGTTTTTCAAAACAAACCACTTCAGGAATTTTTTCACCTTTTTTTTCTGCTTGCTCAAATGCTCTTAACATTGATAAGCCACATGGACCTGCACCGATAATAGCTACTTTACTCATAAGATTTAATAAAAATTAAGTTTATTTTACTAACAAAATATTAAAATTTAAAATAAAATAATGACTTAATATGAAAATTGACATAGAAAATTTTCACGTATGTGTTGCATTTTAAATTTTCGTTTAATTAATATTTTTGAATTTAAATCAATATGAAAAAATTTTTAATAATTGGAGGAGGGGCCATGGGATCTGCTTTCACAATTCCCTGCCTGGAAAATAAGAATGATGTTGTAATTACTGAGCCTTACTCAAAAAAATTCATAAAAGAATTATCCTCAAAAAGAAAATACCATTCTGCATTAAAAATGAATTTGCCAAAAAAACTTAAATTTCGAAAATATTCTGGTGATTTATTAAAAGAAAAATTTGATTTAATAGTAATTGCTTTAAGTTTACCTGGAATAGACTTTATTGGTAAGGAGTTGAAGAAAAATAATATTAATACACCTTTGCTGGTTCTTACCAAAGGGTTAAAATATATATCTAGGAGTAAGAAAATTTTTACTATTTCTGAAAAACTTCAAAAAGTTTCTGGGATAAAAAATATTTCAGTTTTAAAAGGTCCATGCTTAGCAAAAGAATTAGCGAGAAAACACCAAACAAGTGTAATAATTGCAAATAAAAATATAAATTTTGCAAAAAAAATAGGAAAAAGAATTTCTACAAAATATTATTTAAATGAATTCTCGAAAGATATTATTGGTGTTGAAGTCTGCTCAGCGATTAAAAATATATATGCAATGATTATAGGTGCTGGTCAAAGTCTAAATACGTCATCAAGTTTATTTCAAAAATCAATTAATGAAATGAAATATTTGACAAAATATTTTAAAGGAAAAGAAACAAGTACACTCGGGCTTGCTGGTGTGGGTGATTTATATGTAAGCGCTGCGGGTGGTCGAAATAGTAAAATGGGCAGTTACTTAGGAAAAGGATATACATTTAAAAATGCAAAAAAAAGATTTATGCCTAATGACACTGTTGAAGGAGAACAATTAGTTAGAGAAATTGCCCCATATATTATGAGAAAAATTAATAAGAAAAAAATTCCTTTAATGATTAGTTTATTTAGAGCAATATTGAATAATAGAAAACTTACAGTCACTTAAAAAAATATGAAATCTAATTGGAATTATCCAACAACAGTTTGGGTAGGCAAAGATAGAATTAAAGATTTAGGTGAAGCTTGCCATAATTTAAAGATTAACAATCCATTATTTGTTACTGACAAAGATTTGGTAAATCTTCCATTTATTAAGGAGGTAATTAGTGAAATTAAAAAAAAGTTAAAAAAGTTAATATTATTTTCAAATTTTACAGGAAATCCATTTGGTGAGAATGTCGATGAGGGTGTGAAAGAATTTAAACAGAATGATTGTGATGGCGTAATTACGATTGGTGGAGGAAGTGCAATTGATGTTGGGAAAGCTATAGCTTTTATGTCAGGTCAAAGTAGACCCATTTGGGATTTTGAGGATGTTGGAGATTATTGGAAAAGAGCTAATGATAAAAATATTTTTCCAATAATTGCAATTCCAACTACTGCAGGAACAGGATCTGAAACTGGTCGAGCATCTGCAATCATCAATAAAAAAACGGGTGTTAAAAAAATTATATTTCATCCAAAAATTTTACCTTCAATTGTTATTCTAGATCCAAAATTGACTATTGAGCTTTCTCCAAGGTTAACTGCCGCAACAGGGATGGATGCCTTAGCTCACAATCTTGAGGCATACTGTGCACCAAACTTTCATCCTATGGCAGATGGTATTGCTTTGGAGGGAATGAAACTTATTAAAAATTCACTTGTTGTTGCATACCAAGATGGAAAAAATATTGAAGCTAGACAAAATCTTTTAGCAGCTTCGTCAATGGGTTCGACTGCTTTTCAAAAGGGATTAGGTGCTATTCATTCATTGAGCCATCCTGTTAATGCTCAATATAATATTCATCATGGATTGAGTAATGCAATTTTTATGCCATATGTATTAACTTTTAATAAATCTATTATAGAAAAAAAAATTATCTCAATTTGTGATTATTTAGATTTAGATAAAAATTTTGAAAGTTTTTTATCGTGGATTTTGAATTTAAGAAAAGAAATCAAGAGGATCTTAAACTGATGTATCAGCACAGCATTTCAGGAGAATTGTTTGAATGAAAAAAATATTAATTGTAGAGGGAAACTTAAGAGAAGAAAATGAGAGCTTTTCAGAAAATGGTATTCAAACACATACAGAAAGCTTAAAGGACAGCTTAAGCCATTTTACTGATGATCTTTCATTTGATGTTGTTAACCCCTCTTCAGATCAAAATATTCAATTAATATCTGGTCAACTCGAGCAGTATGATGGTCTTATTTGGGGTGGAAGTAGTTTAAATATTTATAATGATACTCCAGAAATTAGAAGGCAAATTGAATTCATGAAAAATTGTCAAAATAAAGTAGGGAAAATTTTGGCAATTTGTTGGGGTATGCAAGTAGCAGTCACAGCAGCAGGTGGCCAAGTCAAAAAGGCTGATAATTCACATATTGGTATAGCAAATGAAATAGAGATAAACAAAAATGGAATAAACCATCCTCTTTATAAAAATAAAGATAAAAAATTTAATTCCCCAGCATTCAATTTTGATGAGGTGGTAAAAATACCTGATAAAGGAATTTGTTTAGCCTCGAATAAGATTAATAAAGTTCAAGGTTTATATTTTGAGGTTAATAAGACAAAAATTTGGGGGCTACAATACCATCCAGAAATAACTTATGAAAAAATGATTAATCTTATTGAGTTTAGAAAAGAAAGATTAATTGAAAGTAGAAAAGTATTTAAAGATGACACTGAAGTTCAAAAACACATTGCTTTTATCAAAAAAGAAATTTCAGTTTCAGATAAAGAAAAGAGAATGTTAGAGCTTAAAAATTGGCTTAACGAATTAAATTAAAATAACCCTTCGATTTCACCTTTTTTATTAAGTTTAATAGAGTCTGCTGCTGGTACCCTTGGTAATCCAGGCATTGTCATTATTGCTCCACAGACAACAACTATAAATTCAGCTCCTGAGGAAAGCCTTATTTCTCTTATTGGTAATGAGTGACCTGTAGGTGCACCTTTGAGATTAGGATCAGTTGAAAAACTGTACTGAGTTTTAGCTACACAAATTGGTAATTCTCCATAACCTGCTTCTTCAAAACTTTTAAGTTGATCTCTAATTTTTGTATCAGCAATAACTTCATCGGCTCTGTAAATTTCTTTTGCTATTGTTTCAATTTTTTTAAACAATGGTGTCTTACTTTCGTATAAAAATTTAAATTTATTTTCATTTTTTTCACATAAATCAGCAACATGTGAAGCTAATTCTTTTGTACCTTCTCCTCCATTTGCCCAGTGAGTACAAAGACTTGCCTTTATTCCTAATTTATTACAAAAATCAACTAAAGCTTTTACCTCATCGTCGGTATCTTTTATAAAATGATTTACAGCTATCGCTACAGGAAGACCAAATTTTTTTACATTTTCAACATGCCTTTCAAGGTTGACCAAACCTTTTTTTAGTGCCTCAACGTTTTCATTTTTAAGATCATCTTTGGCTACACCACCATGCATTTTTAATGCTCTAATTGTAGCAACAATAACCACACAATTTGGTTTTAAATCAGATTTTCTACATTTAATATCTAGAAATTTTTCAGCACCAAGATCTGCACCAAACCCAGCTTCAGTTACTACATAGTCAGCTAATTTAAGTCCAGCTTTAGTCGCAATCACAGAATTACAACCATGTGCAATATTAGCAAAAGGTCCACCATGAATTATTGCGGGATTATTTTCTAATGTTTGAGTTATGTTTGGTCTTATAGCTTCTTTCAACAACACAGTCATAGGTCCCTGTGCTTTTAAATCTTTAGCATATATTGGTTTTTTCTCTCTTGTGTAAGCAACAGTAATATTTCCAATTCTATTTTCTAAATCTTCCAAATTATTAGCCAAGCAAAAGATTGCCATTATTTCTGAAGCAACTGTAATATCAAAACCATCTTCCCTTGGGAATCCATTAGCGACACCACCAAGATTAATATTAATTGATCTTAACGCTCTATCATTCATATCTAAAACTCTTTTCCAAACAATTCTTCTTACATCTATATTAAGTTTATTTCCCCAATAGATATGATTGTCTATCAATGCAGATAAAAGATTATGTGCAGATGTAATTGCATGAAAGTCACCTGTGAAATGAAGATTAATTTGTTCCATAGGAACAACTTGAGCATAGCCACCACCAGCAGCTCCACC
>LULK01000664.1_pt1 | contig 16152 bp, 18 predicted proteins | sample 728181 | NCBI WGS metagenome assembly LULK01 (sample SAMN03860291, study PRJNA289734) | marine metagenome | biome: seawater column; feature: ocean; material: water; isolation source: Red Sea water column Station 169 - depth 10m | place: Saudi Arabia: Red Sea | collected 2011-10-15 | depth 10 m | reverse complement strand
GGAGCCATCAAAGCTGTAGGATATGAAGCAGTTTCAAATATTGTTGAAGAAAGATTGAAAAATGGAAAATTTAGTTCAATAAACGATTTTTTAAATAGAGTAAATCCAAAAGATATAAATAAGTTACAATTAGAAGGTTTAGTTAAAGCAGGTGCTTTTGATAACATAAATTTGAATAGACATTCGTTATTCAATTCGATACCAAATTTTATTACAAAATCTAAAAATATTTATGAAAATAAATCTGCTAATCAGATTGATTTATTTGGTGAAAATAATACCCCAGATAGTGAAGTTATAATGAAAATTGATGACTGGAAGTTTGAAGAAAGATTGTCTAAAGAATTTGAGTCAGTTGGCTTTTTCATATCTGATCATCCCTTAAATCAATTTAAAGAAATATTTGAAGATTATAATATAAAAGACTATTTAAGTTTTAATAATGATAATGAAATAATTAATTCAAATATTGCTGCAACTTTATTAAAAATACAAGAAAGAAAAACTGCCAAAGGAAATTCTTATGCTGTATTAAAATTAACTGATCTAACTAGCGTTTTTGAATTGTTTATTTTTTCTGAGGTTTTAGAAAAAAATCGTGATATATTGAAAGAGGGATCATCAATTATACTAACTTTATCAAAATCTGTTTCAGATGAAGAAAATCGTTTTAAAAGAATAAATGTTCAGAAAATAGCCTCACTATCAGAGTTGATAAATAAACCAATCGAAGAGGTACTTTTTAACTTAAAATCATTAGATGAATTGAGTGAAATCTCAAAAATTATCCCTAAAGATGGAAATACAGTTGTTAAGATTAAGTTACGAGACCAAAATAATGAATTAGATTTTACACTCAAGAATAAGAGAAATATCGACAGAAAAATGTTAAATATAATTAGAAATAAAGAGATTTCTGCGATTATTCGATAATTTTAAGCTTGTTAAATAAAAAAAATATTTGTAAATAGTCAATTAAATTAACAAAAACGCACACAGTTTTTGGTTTTATACCTCCGGTCCTTAAATGGAAATTACTGTGGTGGCTTAACCGGGAATAAATATGAAAATACCTAACGTTACAATCCAACAATTATTAGAAGCAGGTGTTCATTTAGGACACAAAACACTTAGATGGAATCCAAAAATGAAAAAATATATTTTTGGAAAAAGAGACTCAATCCATATTATTGATTTAACCCAAACTTTGGAACTTACAAAAGTTGCGTTAGAAAAAGTTCACGAAGTTATATCTAATAATGGAAAAATATTATTTGTTTCAACAAAAAAACAAGCATCAGAAGCTATAGCTGAAGTTGCTAAAGAAACTGATCAATATTTTGTAAATTATAGATGGTTAGGAGGTATGCTAACTAATTGGGGAACTATATCAAATTCAATAAAAAAACTAAAACAATTAGAATTGAATTTAGTGTCAGAAAATAGAGGTTTTACAAAAAAAGAACTTCTTAAAATGAGTGTCAAAAAAGACAAGCTACAAAGATCATTGGGTGGCATAGCAGAAATGAAAAAAGTTCCTGATTTAGTATTTATTATAGATACAAATTACGAGTCACTAGCTATTCAAGAGTCAGTTAAATTGGGAATCCCAATTGTTGCAATATTAGATAGTAATTCAAATCCTGATGGTATTGATTATCCAATACCAGGAAATGATGATGCTAGAAGAGCAATAGATTTATATTGTAATTTAATTAAAGAGACAATTGTTTCTGCAAAAAGTTCAATTCCTGTAGTTGAAAAAAAAGAGAGTTTAAAAAAAGAGACTAAATCATCTAAGACTGTTCAAGAAAAAGATAGAGAAAAATTAGAGGAAAAATTTAGTGAAAAAAAGAAAGAAACGATAAATTAATATGAGTGATGTTGAAAAAGTAAAAAAGTTAAGAGTTGCTACAGGAGCTGGTTTTAAAGACTGCAACTTAGCAATTAAAGAGGCTAATGGTGACTTAGATAAAGCTGTAGAAATTCTAAGAGTAAAAGGGATTTCTAAAGCATCAAAAAAAATGTCAAGAGAAGCAAAAGAGGGTGTAGTAGCTATCAGTGGTGATGAAAAAAAAACTTCAATTATAGAAGTAAATTGTGAGACAGATTTTGTTGCTAAAAATGATGATTTTATAAATTTTGTTAAAGAATTAAGTGAATTGAATAACCAAAATGATTCTAATCTTGATAATCTAAAAAAATCAAAAATGAAAAATGGTTCCTCAGTTGAGGACAATTTGGTTGCATTGATTGCTAAAATTGGAGAAAAAATAACTATTGGACAAACAAAAACTATCTCAAACTCTTCTTCAACTAATTATCAATATTTACATACAGTGGTTAAGGATAACTTGGCAAAACTAGCTGTAATTGTCTCGTTGGAAACTAAAGAAAATTCTGAAACTGTGAAAACATTTGGTAAACAATTATCAATGCATATTGCAGCTTCAAATCCTTTAGCTTTAGAGTCTAAATTAATTGACAAAGCAATCATTGACAAAGAGCAAGAATTAATAACAGAAGAACTAAAAAATTCAGGTAAACCAGAGGATATAGCTAAAAAAATAAGTTTAGGAAAAATGAATAAATTTAAAGAGGAAAATGCTCTTATGACTCAGGCTTGGGTAATGGAACCGAAAAAGAAAGTTCAAGATGTTTTAAAAGAACTTGCCGTTAATGGTTTAAAGATTAAGGAATTTAGCAGAATTAAAATAGGTGAATAGATGTTTGATGAAAAATCACATAGCTTAAAAATGGATAAAGCTATTGATGTATTCTCTAAAGAGTTATCCTCATTGAGAACTGGAAGAGCAAATGCAGCAATGTTAGATCTTGTTAAAGTAGATGTCTATGGTCAACAAATGCCAATTAATCAAGTTGGTAGTATAACAACACCTGAGCCAAGGATGATTAATATTCAAGTTTGGGATCAAAATAATGTGAACTTAGTAGATGCTGCTATTAAAAAATCAGAACTTGGGTTAAATCCTCAAATTGATGGGCAATTAATTAGATTACCAATACCAGAACTCAATGAAGAAAGAAGAACAGAACTTAAAAAGTTAATTAAGTCTATGGGTGAAAAATGTAAAATTTCAATTAGAAATATTAGAAGAGATGCAAATGAAGAATTAAAAAAACTTTTAAAATCAAAAGAAATCGGTGAAGACGAAGAAAAATCTTTCGAAAAAAATGTGCAATTAATTACAGATAAACATATTGCAATTGTTGATGAAAAAATTTCAACTAAAGAAAAAGAAATAATGACTATATGAACCCTTTAAAACATGTAGCCATTATCATGGATGGTAATGGAAGGTGGGGTTTAAAGAATAAGAATTCAAGAAATGCTGGTCATAGAGCTGGGTTGAACACTGTAGAAAAGATAATTAAAGAAACAATCAGAAATAAAATTAAATTTCTTACATTATATGCTTTTTCAACTGAAAATTGGAAAAGGCCAAAAAAAGAGATAAATTTTCTATTTAATCTTTTAGAAAGTTTTCTAAAAGAAAAAATTGAAGATCTTAATAAAAAAAAAATTAAGCTAAAAATCATTGGTAAAAAAAACTTTTCAAATAATTTGAATAGTCTTCTAAACTCATGTGAGAGAAAAACATCAAAAAATAGAAGGCTTCAAATAAACTTAGCTTTAAATTATGGATCAAAAGCTGAGCTAATTTATGCATTTAAAGCACTAGGAAAAAATAAAGAGTCAGTTAACGAAAAAAACATTAAAAAATATTTGCAGACCAGAGATACACCAGATCCAGATATATTGATTAGAACTGGAAATACAAAAAGATTGAGTAATTTTCTGTTATGGCAAGTAGCTTATTCTGAGATTTTTTTTGAAAAAAAATTATGGCCTGATTTTAATGAAAAAGACTATTATCAAATAATTAAGAAATATAAGTATATAAAAAGAAATTTTGGGAATATTTGATGATTAAAGAATTTGAGAAAAGACTATTAAGCTCACTAATTTTGATACCAATAGCTATATTTTTTATAATTAAAGGCTCATCATTTTTTACATTTTTTTTAATTATTTTATTTTTAGCAACAAGTTATGAATGGTTTAAAATAAGTAAAAAAAATGAACTCCTAAAAATTTTGGGAATAATATTTTTATTTTTTTCATTTTATGCGACGTTTGAAATCAGAGAGGAAAATAGTTTTAAGTATTTTCTATTTATAGTTACAATCTGTATTTTTACAGATATTGGTGGTTATATATTTGGAAAAATTTTTAAAGGTCCTAAATTAACTAAAATTAGTCCAAAAAAAACATATACAGGAGTCATTGGAAGTTTTTCGTTATCTTTAATTGCAGGTTTAATTTTTATTAATTATTTGAACAAGAATCCAGTTATTATAAATATCGATATTTTTCATTTGTTATTAGTAATTTTGTTTATTTCTTTAATAAGCCAGATTGGAGATTTGATTATTTCCTACTTTAAGAGAAAAGCAAAACTAAAAGATACAGGAAAAATTTTACCAGGACATGGTGGTATATTAGACAGAATTGATGGTTTAGTTTTTGTAATGCCTATGATTTATCTTTTAAGTAAAATATGAAAAAAAAAATTGCAATTTTAGGTTCAACAAGCTCTATTGGTAAATCTTTGCTTAATATAATAAACAAAGATAAAAAAAAATTTAAGATAGAATTATTAACAGCTAATACAAATTATAAAGATTTAATTAATCAAGCAACAAAATTTGATGTTAAAAATATAGTTATTACCGATCTAAGCAGTTTTAAAAAAACTAAAATTTTATGTAAAAAAAAAAAGATTAAAATTTACAATAACTTCGAAAATTTGAAAAAAATTTTACCAAAAAAAGTTGATTATGTAATGAGTGCAATTTCTGGAATAGGTGGATTGTTACCCACATTAAGAATAATTAATAGAACAAGATTAATTGCAATAGCAAATAAAGAAGCAATTATATGTGGATGGCCAATTATTAAGAAAGAACTTAAAAAGCATAAAACAAAATTTATTCCTGTTGACTCTGAACATTTTTCAATTTTTTCACTTTTAGGAGATCAAAAAATTAATGATGTTGAAAAAATCTATATCACAGCTTCTGGTGGACCATTTATAAATTTACCTAAGAGTAAATTTAAAAAGATTAAATTGAGTGATGCTCTTAAACATCCTAATTGGATTATGGGAAAAAAAATTACAATTGACTCAGCTACTCTAATGAATAAAGTTTTTGAAGTAATTGAAGCTAAAAATATTTTTAATATTGATTATGATAAAATTTCAATACTTACTCATCCAAAGTCCTATGTTCACACAATCATTAAGTATAAAAGTGGTCTAAGTAAATTTTTGATTCATGAGCCCGATATGACAATACCAATTTATAATTCTATTTACTTTGAAGAAAAAAAAAATATTAAATCAAATCCACTGAATTTTGAAATACTTAATAATTTAAATTTACAAAAGGTTGAAAAAAATAAATTCCCATTAATCAGATTACTTAATAAATTGCCAAAATATCCATCATTATTTGAAACAGTTTTGATAACAATTAATGATTATTTAGTAAATAAATTTTTAGATAGAAAAATTAATTTCATTGAGCTGACTAAATTGATTAATAAAATTTCAAATTATAAAGAATTTCAAAAATTTAAGAAAATTAAGCCTAGAAATATAAAACAAATCTATAATTTAAGGGATTATGTTCATTTAAAATTAAATACTTTAGGTATATAAAGCAAGTATTTATGAATAAGTTATTTATAAAAATTATTTTAATCTTTTTCCTATTTATGTCTTTATTAAGAGCAGAGACTTTGGAAAAATTTGAAATTTCAGGAAATAAAAGAATTTCAGATCAAACAATTATTATTTATTCAGAACTCGAAATTAATGAGGAAATCACAAAAAATAAATTGGATAATGTAGTTAAAAAGCTTTATCAAACAAATTTTTTTAGAAATGTAATTATGAATTTCAAAAATCAAACTTTGTTTTTGAAGGTAGAGGAAAATCCTATAATAGAAAAATTAGAAATTACTGGTATTAAGAAACAATCACTGGTTGAATTTATTAAAGGTAAATTAAAACTTTCAGAAATGAAATCTTTTAATCAAGAATTATTATCCTCTGATGTTAATTTGATTTATAATATTCTCAAAACGAATGGATATTATTTTGCTGATATCACAAGTTCTAAAAGTCTAAATGATGAGTTAAATACTATTGATTTAAAAATTGATGTTAAACTGGGAGAGAAAGCAAAGATTAAAAAAATTGTTTTTCTTGGTGAAAAAAAATTTAAAGATAAAAGATTAAAAGAGGTAATTGCCTCAGAGGAACACAAATTTTGGAAATTTATTTCAAGAAATGTTTATGTCAATCAGGAATTAATTAATCTCGATACAAGATTATTAACAAATTATTTTAAAGATAATGGATATTTTAACGTAAAAGTTGAAAATTCATTTGTAGAATTTGATAAAAATTCAAATTTTAATTTAATATTCAATATAACCCCAGGTAAAAAATATTTTTTTAGAGATTTCAAACTAAATTTGCCTTCAGATTATGATATCAATCAATTTAAATCTATTACAAATAAGTTTCCAAAATTGAAAGGTAAAACTTATTCTCTTTTAAAGATTAACAAAATTTTAGATGATATTAATAATATTGCATTAACGAGACAATATGAATTTATAAATGCTTCTATTATAGAAAATACCGAAGATGATAAAATTGATTTTGAGATCAATATCACAGAAAGTGAAAAATTTTATATTGAAAAAATTAATATTAATGGAAACTTTGCAACTTTAGAGGAAGTAATAAGAAATAATCTGATTATTGACGAAGGAGACCCTTATAATGAGATTTTATTCAACAAGTCTGTTAATGATATTAAAAGCCTTGGAATATTTAAGAAAGTAAGCACAAATATTAAAAAAGGATCAAATGATACATTTAAAGAAATTGATTTAAATATAGAGGAAAGACCGACAGGAGAAATTTCATTAACCGCAGGCTTTGGTACTGATGGAGAAACTATCGGCGGAGGTATAAGAGAAAATAATTTTTTAGGAAAAGGAATTAAATTAGATACAAATCTTGAAATAACAGCTGAGTCAATTAAGGGTCAATTTGTATATGCCAAACCAAACTTCAACTATACTGATAATACTTTATTTACTTCTGTAAAAAGTTCAACATCTGATTTTTTAACAGATTCTGGCTATAAGACATCAGAAATAGGATTTTCTTTAGGTACTAGATTTGAACAATTTCAAAATATATATTTAAGCCCTGAAATTGATTTTTTGATTGAAGATTTAGAAACTTCTAGTAAAGCATCGAATAAACTTAAAAAACAAGAGGGCTCATATACTGATTTATATTTTAATTATTCAATTAATCAGGATTTGCGAGATAAAAAATATAATACAGAAAGCGGCTATGTAACTAATTTTGCACAAGAACTACCTATAATTTCTGATAACGCTGAACTATCTAATGCAATTGAAATTACAAAGTTTCATAAATTATCAACACGATCAAACATGATAGGTAAAATAAGTTTTTACGGTAAAACTATAACTGGATTAAATGATGATGTAAGAATATCTAAAAGATTGAATATTCCATCATTTAGATTAAGAGGCTTTGAGAAAGGAAAAGTAGGACCAACTGAAAATAATGATTATATTGGCGGAAATCATATATCCACATTGAATTTATCTGCAACTCTACCAAATATATTTCAAGGATTAGATAATTTAGATGTGGGAGTTTTTTTGGATGCTGCAAACGTGTGGGGTGTAGATTATGATAGTAATTTAGATGATAATAGTAAAATAAGATCTTCTACAGGAGCTGCCTTGAATTTAATGACTCCCATTGGTCCATTGAGTTTCTCTTTTGCTACACCTATAACAAAAGCCTCTTCTGATAAAACTGAAACTTTTAGATTTAACTTGGGTACTCAATTTTAATGAAATTTTTTTTAATTAAATTATTTTTTTTTTTTTCATTTACAGGTTTGGCGATAGCAAACGAAAATATAAGGTTTATAAACATAAATTACATTATTAATAATTCAGAAGTTGGTAAAAGTTTGAACAAATTAATAGAAAATAAAAATAAACAAATTCAAACTGAACTTAAAAAGATAAATGAAAAATTAGAAAATGACAAAAATAAAATTGTTAATCAAAAAAATGTTCTTAAAAAAGAAGAATTTGATGAATTAGCCAAAAATTATGATGACAAAGTTAAAAAATTTAATCAAACAAAAAAAACAAGAATAGCGGAATTTAATCAATTTAGAATAAATTCAAAAAAAAAAATTATTGATACATTAAATCCAATAATTACAAATTTTCTAAAAAAAGAATCGATTCAAATTTTACTTCAAAAAGATAAAATAATATTTGGAGATGAAAAACTTGATATCACAGAAGAAATACTTGATATATTTGATAAAAAACATAAAAAACTTAAATTCGAATAACTTATTTTGATGACAAAAGACAAATTAACAAAAAAAGACATTATTAACCTACTTCCACATAGAGAACCAATGTTACTTATAGACGAATTGTTAGATATCAAACATCTACATTCTGCTAAAGCAATAATGAATGTTAAAAAGGACTCATTTTATGTTGATGGACATTTTCCAGGTAATCCAGTTTTGCCAGGAGTTTTAATTGTTGAAGCTTTTGGTCAAGCAGCTGCTGCTTTGACTGCTCACGGTATTGATAAAAAAGAATATGACAATAAGTTAGTTTTCTTAATGAGTGTTGAAAAAGCACGATTTAGAAATCCCGTAATACCTGATTGTAAACTTGAATTGAATATTGAAGCCATAAGATCCCATGGTAGAGTTTGGAAATATAAGGGAGAGGCCTTTGTTGATGGGAAAAAAATGTCAGATGCTCAGTGGTCAGCTACAATTGTTGATAGGAAATAATTAGCAATAAATCTTGATAAGCTTTTAAATTAAGTTTTGATATTAAACTTATTAATGATTAATCCTTTTTTTAAAAATACTGGTCCTCACGATATTAGTTTTTTATTAAAAGCAATAAACTTAAGTGACGAAAATTTGTCTGATAATAAAATCACAGATATAAAAGATCTTAATTCATCTCAAAAAAATGAAATTACTTTTCTTCACTCAAAAAAATACATTGAATTGGCAAAAAAAACTAATGCTTCTTATTGCTTAACATCTGAAAATTTTAAAACATTTTTACCAAATAACTGTAAAGCTATAATTACTGACAAAGTTTTATTACATACTGCCCAAATAACAAAAATTTTCTATCCTGACTCTGTTACTGATGATTATGATAACACTGTAAAAGATATAATTGAGACAGAATTTAAAGATAAAGTAAAGTTTGGAAAAAATGTTCTTATTGGTGAAAATGTAAAAATTGGTAAAGATTGTTTAGTTGGTCATAATTCAATAATAGAGAAAAATGTAAATATAGGTGACAATTGCTCTATAGGATCAAATGTAATTATTAGAAATTCATTAATTAAAAACAATGTTCACATTTTAGATGGTTGTGTAATTGGAAAAAAAGGATTTGGTTTTTTCCCAAATAAAAATTCAAATTTTAGGTATCCCCAAATAGGGATCGTAATAATTGAGGATAATGTTGAAATAGGCTGTGGCTCTACGATAGACAGAGGTTCTCTTTCAAACACAATTATAGGAAAAAATACTTATTTAGATAATCAAATACATATAGCTCACAACGTTAAAATTGGTGAGAATTGTATTATTGCTGGACAAGTAGGTTTCGCTGGAAGTTCGACTTTAGGCAATAATGTCATGATTGGAGGTCAGGCAGGTATTTCAGGACATCTAAAGATTGGTAATAATGTGCAAATTGGTGGTGGCAGCGGAGTTATAAAGAATATTCCTGATAATTCTAAAGTAATGGGCTATCCAGCTAAAGACTTAAAAAATTTTATTAGGGAAAATAAATGATAGATAAAACAGCTATAGTAAACAAAAATGCAAAAGTTCATTCTAGTGTTAAGATTGGCCCATACACTATCATAGGTCCTAATGTAGAAATTGGAGAGAATACAGAAATCCAATCACATGTAAGCATTACTGGAAATACTAAAATTGGAAAAGGAAATAAGATTTATCCATTTGTCTCAATTAATGATCCACAAGATTTAAAATATAATGGCGAAGAAACAAGTTTAGTTATTGGAGATAATAATAAAATAAGAGAGTATGTAACAATAAATCCAGGAACAATTGGTGGCGGAGGAAAGACTATAATTGGAAACAATTGTTTATTTATGATTTCATCTCACATAGCACATGATTGTCAGGTAGGTAATAATGTTATCATTGCGAACAATGTGCCTTTAGGAGGTCACGCTATTATTGAAGATAATGTAGTCATAATAGGTGGAAATTCTGCTGTTCAACAATTTACAAGAATTGGTAAAATGGCAATGATTGGAGGTATGACAGGAGTATTGCACGATGTTATTCCCTTTGGATTATCAACAGGGAATAGAAATTCATTACAAGGATTGAATTTGATAGGGTTAAGAAGAGCTAAATTTGAAAATAAGGATATTTTAGGATTAAGCGAGGCGTATAAGGAGATTTTCGCCACCAAAAATATTAATGAAAATATAAGTAAATTAAATGGCTCATTTCAGGAAAATCCATTAGTTAAAGAGGTAATAGAATTTATTACTAAGGATAAAAAAAGATCTATTTGTACACCATTTTCATAAAATGATAGGACTAATTTTTGGTGATACAGATTTTCCAAATAAAATACTTAAAACAATAAAGAAAAGAAAAATAAAGTACATAATAATAGATTTATCTACATCCAAAAAATTTAAAAAAGATAGTAAATCTTTTAATATTCTTAAGGAAAATAGGTGTAAAAAAGTCTTATTTGCAGGGAAAGTTAACAAGCCAAACTTTTCAAAGTTAAAGTTAGATATTAAAGGGATATATTACATCCCAAGAATAATCAAAGCATCCAAGCTTGGTGATGCTGCAATTTTAAGAGAGATAATAAAAATATTTGCTCAAAATCAGATAAAAACTGAAAATTCACTTAAATTTAATCCAGAGCTTACTCTTAAAAAGGGGAATTATTCAAAAATTAGACCGAATAATACTGATCAATTAGATATTAAAAAAGGTATTAAAACACTAAATAATTTAAGAGAATATAATTACAGCCAAGCTGTAGTAATCAGAAATAAAAAAGTAATTTCAATTGAGGGAAAAGGTGGAACTAAAAAAATGCTTGAAAAAAGCAAAAGTAAAAAATTTCGAAACCATGGTATTTTAGTTAAGTTTCCGAAAAAGAAACAAGATCTTAGAATTGACTTACCCACTATAGGATTGAAAACACTAAAACAAAGCAAGAAAGCAGGATTAAAAGGTATTGTTGTAAAAAGTAAACAACATGTATTTTTAGATAAAAAAAAATGTATCAGCTTTGCTAATAAAAATAAGATGTTTATCTCTGTAAAATGAAAAAAATTTTTGTATTAACTGGAGAACCCTCAGGAGATAAATTAGCATCAACCGTAATAAATAAACTTCAACAAAATCATTCTGATATAGAATATTTAAGTGTTGGAGGATCTCATTTAAATAAACTTGGGGTCAAATCAATATATGATCTTAAAGAGATAACTTATATTGGATTTACAAGTGTAATTTTAAATTTATTTAAAATCAGAAACAAAATAAATGAAACTGTAAAAAAGATAATTGAATTTAATCCCGATATTTTATTTAGTGTAGATAGTCCAGATTTTACTTTAAGAGTTGCTGAAAAAGTAAAAAGTATCAATCCTAATATTAAAACAATACATTATGTTGCACCACAAGTATGGGTATGGAGAGAGGGTAGGGTTAAGAATTTTAAAAAGTTTTTAGACCATGTTTTATTATTGTTTAATTTTGAAAAAAAATATTTTGATAAAGAAAGTATCAAGAATACTTTTGTTGGTCATCCCTTACTCGAAAATAAAGAAAATGTTAAAACAAATTTATCAAATATAATTAATGAAAATAAAAAAATTATATCTTTATTTGCTGGAAGTCGAACATCTGAAACGAACATTCTTTTACCAATCTTGATAGATTTTATTAAATTAATGAATGAAAAATTTAACGAATATAATTTTATTTTTCATGCAACTGATCAAAATAAAGATTTGATAAAAAATGAGATTAAAAAATCAAATTTGGATAATGTTGATGTGATATCAGAAGAAAATATAAAATCACAAATTTTATCAAACTCAATTTTTGCTGTGGCGAAATCTGGAACTGTTTCTCTTGAAATCTGCAATGCAAAAGTTCCATCTATTATTATTTATAAAATGAATTTTATTAATTTTTTAATTGTAAAATTTTTAGTAAAAACAAAATATGCAAATATAATTAATATAATAAACCAAAAAGAAATAATTCCAGAATTAATTCAAAAAGAATGTAATTCAAAAGAAATTTTTAGATCTGTCGTATACTTTTTAAAAAACCCTGAACTTATGAAAAAACAAATTCTCGATGTAGATAAGACTTTAAATGAGATCAGATCTAAAACTTCTTCATCATTAGAAGCCACAGAGGTAGTTTCAAGCTATCTCAGCTCTTAGTCGTTTTTGAACTTCCTCTTTTCCTAAGGATAAAATTATATCATAAATACCAGGTCCGAATTTCGAACCTGTTAAAACAATCCTTAATGGTTGTCCAACTCCCTTAAAATTTGTGTCATGAGATTTTATAAGCTCATTTACTATTGGTTCTAAAATTTCTCGAGAGGGCTGATCTATTTTTTCAAATCGATCATTAAAGTCAGAAATTACTTTTCTTGCTTTATCATCAATTAATTTAAGATCATCCTTATTAAAATTGACCTCATCTTTTATAATATATTGACCATTATTAAATATATCCTCTAAAGTTTTTGCTTTATTTTTCAAGAAAGTAAGAGATTTTTTAATCTTATCTTTTTTATCTGATTGAATTTCACTTTTATATAATTTGCAATATTCAGTTAATTGAGTGAATAAATCATTTTCGTTAATATTCTTAATATAATGTTCGTTCATTGATAAAATTCTACTCATATCAAGTTTAGAGGGAGATTTACCGATACCTTCTAAATTAAAAAATTTTATACTTTCCTCCAATGTAAATATTTCCTTATCTTTGTAAGACCAGCCTAGTCTTAAAAGGTAATTTCGAAGAGCATCTGGCATTATGCCTATTTTGGAGTAATCATCTAATGTAGACGCCTGATCTCGTTTTGATAGTTTCTTACCTTCTATTGTATGTATCAATGGTATGTGAGCAAATGATGGTAATTCCCATTTCATAGCTTGATAAATTTGTATTTGTTTGAAGGTGTTTATTTTATGATCGTCACCTCTAATAATATGTGTCATGTTCATTTGGTGATCGTCTACGGATGCTGATAAATTATATGTAGGAGTCCCGTCATTTCTCAAGATAATAAAATCCTCGATCGTATTATTGTCAATCTCAACATCACCTTGAACTAAATCTTTCAATATTGATGTTCCATCAATCTTACTTTTAAATCTTATAACAGGTTTAATATCTTTTGGAGCATCATTTTCACTTTTATCTCTCCATTTTCTATCATAAATATAGGGAATTTTTTTTTGCCTTGCTCTTTTTTTTTGTTCTTCTATTTCTTCACTTGAACAATAGCATTTATATGCATTACCATTTTTAAGTAGCTCATTTGCAACTTTAATGTGATCATCCACTTTTTTCGATTGAATATATTCTTCCCCATCATAGTTGATACCGATCCATTTAAGCGATTGTATTATTTGATCTTTGAATTCATCTTTAGATCTTTCTTTATCTGTGTCTTCCACCCTCAAATAAAATTTACCATTGTGATTTTTGGAGTATAACCAATTAAATAAAGCTGTTCTAACACCTCCAATATGCAATGCACCAGTAGTGAATTCCAGCTTCAATCATCGAGTCCCCTTGAACTTTTAAACCAAAATAATCTCCATTTTTCTCTAAATTACTTGGCAAAGGTATTCTTGAAACTTCATTTTGAATAGCCTCAACAGGTGTTCCAGCAGCAATTTTTCCTAAAACTGGTACCTCAGCATCATCTGATGATAAATTTTCCTCATCTAAACCACCTTTAATAACACTTGGTGAAAAACTGTTATAAATATCATTTGCAGAAGCCGTTTCTGGCAATTTAATTACTTCTAATGCTCTTGCTTTATGAGCAAGTCTTTTAATAAAACCTCTTTCTTCTAATGCACTTATAAGTCTATGAATTCCAGACTTAGATTTAAGGTTCAACGAAGCTTTCATCTCCTCATAAGATGGAGAAACACCAGAGCTTCTCAACTTCTTGTTGATAAATAAAAGCAGGTTTTTTTGTTTTTTTGTTAGCATAAGAACAAATATCGTACAAAATCTGTTCTACAAAAGTTCTTTTCAATTCACAATAGTAAAAAACCCAATAAAATAGGGAATTATTTGACTAAAGAACTGAGAAAATAGAATTATTATCTAAATTCTTTAAAAGTGATTCACCAATAAGAAAAGTTTTAATAGAAGTTTTATTAGAGAGTTCTAATAGTTCATCTTTTGTTTTTATTCCACTTTCAGAAATTAATGGACCTTTATGATTAACCAAAACATTATGAATATCAAAAGTTGTATTTATATCAGTTTTAAGAGTTTTTAAGTTCCTACTCATATAACTCATTTGCAAGGCTTTCACTTACACCAGCTAATATAATTAATATTGCATCTGCTCCATGACTTTTTGCTAATGGAATTTGAAATTTATCCACAAAAAAGTCCTTACAAAGAATTGGTAAATTAATATTTTGTTTAATCTTACTTATATGTCTTAAATCTCCTAAAAAAAAATCTTCCTCTGTCAAAACTGATAAACATGTGGCTTTATTATCATGATATATACTAGCTATTTTAACAGGGTCATAATCATTTATGATTACACCCGCAGAAGGACTAGCTTTTTTGATCTCAGCAATAATTGAAAATTTATTTTCCTTAATATTTTTTTCAATATTTTCTTTAAAATTAATAAACATTTTATTTTTCTCTATTAATTCATTCAATGAATCTATTGAAATATTTTTTTTAGAAATTTCTATTTTTTCTATTTTCTTTTTAATTATTTTTTCGAGAACATTTTCAGGCATTTTGAATTGTTTCCAAATGTTCGATAACTTTATTAGATAAAATATGCTCTCTTGCATTTTTATACGCTTCTGTAAATTCTTTATAGTTTTCATTTACAATTAATCCAGCCGCAGCATTTAGACATACTGCTTTGGAAAAATCATTATCCTCACCTTTAAATATGTTAATCATTTATCAATAACAATTTCAGAAATCTTATTATCTTTTAATTGAATAACATTTGTTTTAGCATAGGGCGAAATTTCATCTAAGCCATCCTCGCTATTTACAATCCATGCAAATTTTATATCTAAGTTATTTAAAGCATTTGCAAATATTTTTAAAAGTTTTTTATCAAAGACACCAACTACCTGTCTTTTTACTAAAGCAGGGCTACTTAACGGTCCGATCATATTAAATATTGTTCTCTTTCCAATTTTTTTTCTCGTTGGACCAACAAACCTCATAGCACTATGATAATTAGGAGCAAACATGAAACCAAAATTATTTTTATTTATTTGATCTTCGATTTCTTTTGGTTCCAGATTTATTTTAATTTTCAAAGCCTCTAATACATCACCTGATCCACACTTAGATGATACAGCTTTATTCCCATGTTTAGCCACTTTAACATTCATACTTGCAAGTAATAGTGCAGATGCTGTAGATATATTAAGTGTATTCATTCCATCTCCACCAGTGCCACATGTATCAACACAATCTTCTACATTTACTCTTTTGGACTTATTTCTAAGCACAAAGACACCACCCGCTATTTCACCTGAAGACTCACCCTTAGCAGATAAAAGTGTCAAAAAATCAAATATTTCCTGTTCATTTACTTTACCGTCCATTAATAACTCAAAAGCTGCCTTGCTTTCTTCAAAAGTTAGATCTTTTTTATTT
>LULK01000448.1_pt1 | contig 16166 bp, 17 predicted proteins | sample 728181 | NCBI WGS metagenome assembly LULK01 (sample SAMN03860291, study PRJNA289734) | marine metagenome | biome: seawater column; feature: ocean; material: water; isolation source: Red Sea water column Station 169 - depth 10m | place: Saudi Arabia: Red Sea | collected 2011-10-15 | depth 10 m | reverse complement strand
ACCACGTTGATAGGCTGGATGTGGAAGCGCAGTAATGCGTGCAGCTGACCAGTACTAATAGCTCAATTGGCTTGATTTATGCACTGAAAAAAATTTTTAACGATGATATTGAAGAGTTAATTGCCAAACCTTAAAAATCTATCTATTTTCAAATAATAATTTTAACTTTAATTTTTATTGATGCTAAAAAAAAATATAACATTTGGTATCTTGGGTTTAGGAAGAGTTGTAGAAAAAAGACTTATTAGTGTTTTTTTAAATGAGTTGAAGAATGCCAAAGTAGATATTGTTTATGATAAAGATAAATCAAAAACAAATAAATACAGTAAGCTTTTAAAATGTAAAAAAGCGACTAAATTTTCGGATTTATTTGATAAGAATTTAGATTTTATTTATATTGCAACTGAATCAGGGAATCACTATCAACATATAAAAAAATGTTTTTTAGCAAATCACAACGTCATAGTGGAAAAACCACCAGTATTAAAAGAAAGTCAATTATTAGAATTAGTCAAAATAGCAAAAAGAAAAAAACTGAAATTTTATAGTGTTTTTCAAAATAGACTTAATAAATCTGTGCAATTTGTAAAAAACTATATTAGAAAAAATAAAGATCTAGTTTACATCACGTTAGATCTCAGTTGGTCTAGATTTCAAAATTATTATAATGATTGGCATGGAAACTGGAAAATGGATGGGGGAGTTGTTGCGCAGCAGGGTATTCATTACATTGATATTTTGGTGTATCTATTTGGCAAGCCTATAAAATGTGTTAGCACAATTTCAAATAAGACTAACAAACTTCAAGCAGAAGATACGCACAATTCATTAATAATTTTCAAAAATAATTTATCTTGTACATGTAATTTTACAACTGCTTTAAGACCTGAGGATCATGAGGCATCAATCAAAATTTATATGAAAAAACAGATAATAAATTTAGAGGGTCTTTGCTGCAATATTGTTAATTATACCAACTATGACAAATCAAAAGACAATAAATTAAGCACTGTTTGTAAAAAAAATTCTGAAAAGGTTGATAGTGGTTATGGTAGATCACATTTTAGAGTAATACAAAATATTGTTGATGATGAGTTAAAAATAAGAAATAAATTTAGACCTATTAAAGCAGAGGATACACTACAAACTATTAGGCTGCTTAATATGATGTATATGAGTGCTGAGTTAAATCAATGGATATTTTCAAAAAGTAAGAATATAAAATCTAAACTTGGGAATTAAACTGACATTTTCAAATTTAACAGAAAATAATTTAAAAAAAATTAATGGAAAATTTGCATTAATTTTAGGCCTAACACCCTCTAAAGGAGCTAGATCACCCAAACTTTGGAATAAAGTTTATAAAAAGAAAAAAATTAGCATAAGAATGTTTCCTGCAGATTTAAAAAAAAAAAATTTAAAAAAATTTATTAAGTATCTTAAAAAAAATCCAAATTTTATTGGTGGTTCAGTGACAGCTCCCTACAAAGTTGAAGTAATGAAATATTTAGATAATTTAGACAAGACTTCAAAAGCTGTTATTTTAGCGTTAATTAATAATTTTAAATCTTCTAAATTTTTTTTTTATAACAGAAATAAAACTACTTTAAAAAATTATCTTTCGAAACTTGCTATATTAAAAAAAATTAAAATTTTAAAAAGAATTTCTGATATAAATTTTATAAGTAATTTCGATCTAATTGTTAACACAACAAGTATAGGTTTTGATTCTTGGATTAAAAGTCAAAAAGGTTATTATAATTTAAAGGCATTATCTCCATTTTCAAGTTCTTCTAATATAAAAAATAGTAAGAATAAAAATTACAAAAGCTTTATAAAAAAAAACTCTATGCTGATAAAGAAAGATACGAATAATCTTATCAAATTTTTCAAATCTAACAAAAAAGCAGATATTTTTGATATAATCTATTTTCCAAAAAAAACTAAATTATTGAAATATGGAAATAAAAAGTGCAAGAATGGTTTACAAATGAATCTTGATCAAGCAGTTAAAGCATTTCAAATTGTTAATAATTTTAAAAATTTTAATAAAATCAAATTAATTATGTCTCAAAATGGATAACAAATTTCCAGGAAAAGATATAAGTTTAGAGGATTTAAAATCTAAATTTCCACTTGCAGCAAAAAAAAATACAAATCATAAATCTAAATTTGAAATATCAGGCGTTGAATTTGGATCAAAAACCTTACCAATATTTGCTGGCCCAAACATGGTTGAAAGTGAGGAATTAATTTTAGATGTAGCAAAAAATGTGAAAAAAATTGGTGCACATTTTTTAAGAGGAGGTGCATTTAAACCTTTAACTTTTCCATATAGAAGCGAAAAATACAATGAAACACGAGAAGAAGGAATTAAATGGTTAGGATTTGCAAAAGATAAATATAACATTCCAATAATAACAGAAGTTATGGAAGAAAAATATTTGCCAATGATATGTGATGTAGCAGATATTCTGCAAATTGGATCACGTAATATGCAAAATTATCCTTTAATAACGGCTTGTGCAAAAACTAAAAAACCAATAATGATCAAGAGGCATTATGGATCTTCTTTAAGAGATTGGCTTGGATCAGCAGAGTATGCTTTAGTCGAAGGAAATGAAAAAATTATTTTATGTGAAAGAGGAGTATCTGTACCACACACTCATAGATCAACATCTAGATTTTTATTAGATTTGCAAGTTGTTCCTGCGGCACAAGAAGTAACACATCTTCCAATTGTAGTAGATCCATCTCACGCAACTTTTTGGAGAGCATGGGTTGAACCAATGACCCTTGCCTCTATAGCTAGTGGTTGTGATGGTGTAATGTTGGAGGTGCATCCTGACCCAGAAAACTCAGCAGTAGATCCTTTGCAACCTAAATTAAATTAATTGATAAATGAAAAAAAAACTTTTTACCGATATTAATATAAAAAGAATTGATAATTTTTTAGATAGTCATTTAGATCAACAGTCAGAGTTACCAAATGGAGTTCCAATATTTTCATCAGTTGAAATTAGCATAAATGGAGCTTGTAATAGAAGATGTTTTTTTTGTCCAAGAGTTGATGAAGAAAAATATCCTAACAAATTAAATAATTTAAATTTTGATGCTTATTCAAATCTAATAAATGATTTGCAAAAAATTGATTTCAAAGGCCGATTATCCTTTTCTGGTTTCTGTGAGCCATTGTTAACAAAAAATCTGAATGAGTATGTTAAAATTGCGAGAAATAAATTAGATTTAGTACAAATTGAAATTGTAACTAATGGGGACCCAATTTTAGCTAAAAATGGACTTGAAAGACTTGAAAAATTATATTTAGCGGGCTTAAACAATTGTAGAGTTAGTCTTTATGATGGTGAACATCAAGTAGAAATTTTTGAAAAAATAAAAAAAAAACTTAAATTAAATGATGAACAATTTATTATAAGAAAAAGATATCTTGGCCCAGAAGATAGTTTTGGTTTAACAATTTCAAATAGAGCAGGTTCAGTAAGCTTAAAAAATAACGTTTTTGAGTTAAAACCATTAAAAGAACCACTTTCACAACCCTGCCATTATCCTTTTTATAAAGTATTGATTGATTATGACGGATCAGTACTAATGTGTTCAAATGATTGGAAAAAAGAACTTATAATGGGAAATTTAAATTCTGACTCATTGATAAAAATTTGGTCAAATAATAAATTTATTAGCTTAAGAAAAAAACTTTGTGAAAGTAATAGAAATCATGCACCATGTAATGTTTGTGATGTAAATGGAACTTTAAATGGAAAAAAATCTTTTGAAAAGTGGAAAAATTATCTATCCGGACAAATTAAAGATTAATTTAAAATTAAAAGTAGGTATAATTGGTTCTGGAAAAATTTCATTAGAATATATTAAAGTAATTAAATCGTTTAATCATAAAATTGAATATTTTTTCTCTTTATCGAATAATAAAGATGTTTTTACTTTAGCAAAAAAAAATAATGCCAAAGTATTAGATTCATTTTCAGATATTAGAAAAGCAAAAGATGTTGATTTATGGATTGTTTGCACATCTTGGAATAGAATGAGAAATATCTTTTTTAGATTATCTAATTTTTCAAAACCGATTTTATTTGAAAAATCTATAATTATTGATCCGAAAGAATTAAAAAAAATTGAATCGAGTAAAAATTATTACAATATAAAAAAGTATTTTAACTTTGCATATAATCGAAACTACTATGATTATATTTTGATTTTAAGATCAATTTTAAATAAAGAGAAATTAGTATCTGGAAGCTCGTATTTTTTTGATCCGTATAATTCATTAAATAAAGATAAAAAAATAAATCACAAGCATTTGCCAGTGTATATTACATCTCATTGGATCTCATTTTTGCTTAAATTGTTTAAATTAGGAAATTATAAAATAAAAAAACAAAAATTTATTACATTAGATAAAAACAAAAATTTCAAAAAAATAAGATTTTTTTTAGAAAAAAAAAAAGCTCTAATAAACTTCGAATTATTTAATTTTCCTAATCTTGCTAATAATCATGAAGTAAATCTCTATTTAACTAATTTTGTTGTAAAAATTTCTCCAATAGAAAAAATGATCATAAACAAAGATATTTTAAAAAAAAAAATAAAAGGACAAAATACTTATAAATTGAAACAAGATGAATACAGGGTTTCTCAAAAATTTAAACCTGGCTTTAGATTACAGTATTATGATTTTGTACTTAATAAAATTTTAAAACAAAAAAGTTTACTATCAACTGATATAGATGATCTAGTTGCTATTTATAAGATTTGTAATTTTTTAAAAAGATGATTATTAAAAATATATCATTATTTTATCTAAAAATTAAAAAATTTCATTCATCGTATCCAAGACCATCATTTTATAAAAATGGAATTATATTTCTTAAATTAGAATGTGATGAAAATTTATCAGGTTATGGAGAAATTTCTCCATATATAGCTGATAAAAAAGAGATTTTTAAATATTGCGAAAAAATATCAAACACATATTTTAAAAATAAACGTGTAAACCTTAACTATGTTTATTATTTAAAAATCAAAAATTATGATTTTATTTTTCAATCTTTATTGTCTGCGTATGATCAAGCCATACATGATCTATATGCAAAAAGAAAAAAAATTTCAGTTGCTAAGTATTTAGGTTTTAAAAAATCAAAGAGTCTAAATTTCTATGCAAGTGGTGGTATGATATTTGAAAATCAAAGTTATAATAAAATATTAGATGAAGCCATCAAAGCTAAAGAAGATGGTTATTTTGGTTATAAATTTAGACCAAAAATGCCTAAAGAAAATTTGAATCATTTTCAAAGAATGAAAAACCCACCAAAAATAAATGTAAAAGAATTAGAAAAATTTTCTGAAATTTTAAGATTAAAACTAGGAGAAAATTTTAAAATAATGATTGATTTGGGTTGTAGATTAAAAAACAGTAAAGAAACAAAATATCTATTTAAGATGTTCAGCGAACATAATTATTATTTTGTTGAGGAGCCATTTCAAAGAAAACCATTACTTTACCTAAACCAAAAAAAAAATCTTTCAAAGGTAAAAATATCAGGCGGAGAACACATTTTTAATTTAAAAGAATTTAATAAATGGTCAAAAACTAAATTATTTGATTTTTTTCAACCTGATACTAATTTGTTATTATATAGAGAAATGAGCAAAATTATAAATATAGTAGGATCAAAAAATATAATACTTCACAACTGGTGTAGTAAAATAAATTTTATTTCAAATATAAGCTTTGCATTTTCTTTAAACAAAAATTTATTAGTTGAAAAAAATATACTTAAAAATCCATATGACAAATTTTTTGTATCTGGACTAGGAAAAATTAAATCAGGTAAAATTTTATTACCAAAATCTTTTGGATTTGGTATTTCCTTCAAAAAAAAAACAGATTCAAATTACATAATTTATGAAAAAAAAATTTAATATTTTAGCAGTTGTATCTGCAAGAGGTGGCTCTAAAGGAGTACCCAATAAAAATATTAAAAAGTTAAATAATATTCCATTAATCGCATATTCTTTAAAAACTTTGACAAAAATAAAAAGTTTAGATCAAATCATAGTTTCTTCTGATAGTGATAGGATATTAAAAATAGCAAAAAAAGTATCGAGTAAAATTGAAACAATTAAAAGACCCAAACATTTAGCAAGAGACAAAACTCCTCTAACTTCTGTTGTTAAACATGTTGCTTTAGAGCAAGAGTTTTTTGGAAAAAAATTTGATTTTGTTTTACAAATTGCCCCCACTTGTCCGTTTGTAAAGAAAGAAACATATGAAAAAATTATAAGTTTGCTTAAAAAAGGTAATGATTGTGTAGTTACTCTTAAGAGAATTGAGCATGAACACCCTTATAGAGCAAAAGAATTCAACATAAAAAATAAAAGATTTAAGAGTTTTATTAAAAACATTAATGTTGAAAAATTTATTTCAAGACAGGAATTACCAACTTTATATTGCACATCAGGCGCTGTTTATGCAAGGACAATAAATTTGCTTAGAAAATTTAACGAGAAAGATTTTAATCTAGGAAAAAAACCGATTGGAGTTATAGTTGATGATATAGAAGCAATAAATATCGACAGGCAAATTGATTTTGACTTAGCAAATTTAATATCTAAAAAATATAAATCATAGAATATGAAAAAATATAAAACAGAAGAAAAAATTTCAATTAGATCTGGTAGATACTTCTTTGATAATGGATTAGAAATGACAGAAGTCACAAAAAAAACTTTATCAAAATCTTTGAAAGAAATAATTAAATTGAATTATGGTCAATTAAAATAATGCATCTTTTTATAGTGCATCAGTTTCCGGATTTAGATAATTTTCTTCCAGTAATTTCAAATTTAAAAAAACAAACTAATCAAAAATTTAGTTTATTAAACGCTTATCCAGTTCATGAAATTAAACACTATAATTTCCATGAAATATTAAAAAAATATGAAATAGATTACATAAACATTTATGAAATTAGTTTTAGAGCAAAATTAGTAAAGTTTTTCTTAAATTTAATAAAAATTGTTCCTAATAAAATAATATTAAGATCTAAAAAATTTTGGTACTTCCTGTATCACAAATATTTATTTTTTGATGAAAAAAATATACTAAATTTGATAAAAACAAAAAAAATTAAAACTATAAATATCGATCATAGCTTACCTGATAGATATAAATCAATTTTTAAGAATACTTTAAAAAAGACAGAGGTAAAACTGATAACATATAAACTAGGTATTGAAATGAGAAATAATATTAATATTAGAAGTGTAACTTACGAGAATACCGATTATGCAGTTGTTGAAGATTGTTCGACACAATTTAAAGTTTCAAATGAAATTAAAAATAAATTATTTAGAATTACAAATCCAAGATACTCATTAACTTGGTTAAATGAAATTGATAAAGAGTACAAATATAAATTAAAAGACTACACATCAAATAAAAATAGAAAAATTAGAGTATTACTTTTGACGAGGCCTTTTTTTTCTTATAGAACTTGGGAAAAAATTTGGAACACTCTTAAAAAAATTGATCAAATAGATGTGCGTTTTTCATTTAAACCAAGGGGTAATTTTATACCGTTAAATTTTCAAGGTAACGAGATCAAAGAATTAAATACCTCTGAATTGATAAATTGGGCAGATATTGTTATTGGCCATGCAACATCTGTTTTAGTGGAAGCAATAATAAAAAATAAAAAGATATTCTTTTTAAAATATCTGTTGGAAGAAGAAAAAAAAGAAAATATCAATTATGTATTTGAAAATGAAAATTTTATTGAAATTATTAATTCTCATGATGAAATTATAAAAAAAATAAACTTTTTAATTAATCAAGAATTTCCTAAAAACTTTGATTTATCCATATATAAAAATGATATAAAAAATTTTTTAACAAATCTTATTGGTAACAACTTTGATAAAGAAAATCTTTTTGAAAATAATTTTTTAGGTTTGTATAAAAATTAAATTATTTTGAGTTTACGCCAAACTTTAAAAAATTTTTTAATAATTAACCTTATATCTTTTGAAGTATAATCATATGCCCACATCTGAAAGCAAAGAATACTGTCATCACTCAATTTTTCAGCCACTGGAAGTGTGCCTTTTTTATATAAGTTTTTATGAATTTTACTTTTATTCCATGGAAAGTTTGTTTTACCAAAAGCAATTTTTTTTTGGAACATTGGCAACATATGTAGACAAGGAATTTTATTATTGACAGGTACACCTTCAGACAAAAGAATTTTCCAAATTTTATCTCGATGAGTTTTAGTAATTTTAGAATTTATTTTCATTGGGTATGAGTAAAAAACATGCGATCTATCTTTTTTAGTAAATGGAGTTTCTAAACCGGGCAGTTTATCTAATCCTTTAGTCAATGCTCTAGCAATAAAAATTTTTTTCTTAATTATATTTTTTAATTTTTTTAATTGTTCAATTCCAATTGCAGCTTGTATTTCAGTTAGTCTGAAATTGTATCCTATCATATTCGATAGGTCACTTGTCTTGTAACTATCAACTGTTACTTCAGCATGATTCCTAATTAATTGACATTTTTTTGCAATTTTTGAGTCATTTGTAATAATTATTCCGCCTTCACCGGTATTAATATGTTTATGAAAGTTTAAGCTATAACCACCAACATCAGCAGCAGTAGAAGAATATTTATTTTTATATTTTGCGCCAATAGACTGAGCTGAATCGCAAATAAATTTTAAGTTATAATCATTGCAAATTTTTCTAATTTCATTCATATCACAGGGTTGTCCAAATAAATCAATTGCCATGATTGCTTTAGTTTTTTTTGAAATTCTCTTAATGATTTTTTTTGGGTCCAAATTAAAAGTTTTTTCGTCTATATCACTAAAAACAGGGATACAACCCCAGTGAACAATTGCCGAGGAGCAGGCAGACATAGTCCAAGGACTCAAAATGATTTCATCACCAGGTTTAACATTTAAAGATCCAATAATTGCAACTAAACCTGAAGTCCAAGAATTAACAGTTATAGCATGTTTTACTTTAAAGTATTTTTTACAATCTTTCTCAAATTTTTGTACATATTTCCCTCCAAGAAAATTTTTATTTTTATTGGCAAAAAAGTCCGAAAGTATGCCTGATTTCATTACTTTATTTACCGCTCTTACTTCCTCAGATTTAATCGTGTTATATTTTCTAAATTTAATGATACCCATATGAATTTCTGTTTAAAATATTTTTTATGATCTTTGCATTATACATAATTTCTTTTGAACTAGCTAAATTATAATTTTTATTATTCTTTATATATCTTAATAATTCTATATAAAAATTTTTTTGATATTTTTTCATTGTAAATGCAAACTTTCTATTATTATAAATAATACCTTCATTTTTGTATTTTATAATATTCGAAGATTTAGACTTTAAAATAAATTCTTTTTTTGTTTTATTTTTTGTATTTAAAAAAATAATTTCCGCATTTTCAAATTTAACTATAACATCCAGTTTTGAGTCGAATAAATTTTTTTTATAAATTTTCAAAATTTTATGTCCCTTATATTTTCCAAACCAAAAATTCATTAAGTTTATATAATGTGAACAACTATGATAAAATTCCTTATCGTAGAAAATTTTTCCATAAAATTTTTCTTTCTTTTTTTTTATTTTATCTTTTAAGTTAATAAAATTTTTATCACTTCGTCTTATAAAATTTACACAGAACTTAATTTTTTTTTTTTTAGAATAATTAATTATTTTTTCCACTTCTTTAAATTTAAAAGAAACCGGTTTTTCACAAACTATCACTTTTGGCCTGAAATGATTTATAATGTAAATAAAATTCTTATAATGATATTTTGTTGGCGTTGATATTATAAATATATCAATATTTATTTTTGAATTTTTTAATTCATGCAAGCTCTTGAATATTTTCTTTTTATAATTTTTAAAGAAGATATTAAGTTTATTTTTCTTTTTATCCACTCCACTAGTTAAAAAAAAATCTTTACTTTTAAAAAGAGCTTTAGAATGAGTTTGGATGTAATCCTTTTTGTACAGATCGTAGTCTAAACCAATTTTACCCAATCCAATGATTGCACAAAGATATTTTTTTTTTATTTTATTTAATTTCATTTCTTTTAATTTATATCTTTGATAATTATTTGAAATAAAAAAAAAATTTTCTTATGAATTTGACTAATAAAAAAATTGGTGCCGTATTTCATGATGCAGGCTCAGCAAATTTAGGAATTTATTTTCTAAAAAAAAAAAAATATAAAGTCAAATATAATTGCCAAGGTCCTGCACTAAAAATACTAAATAATGCATTTCGTAAAAGAGTAAAAAATTCTAACCTAAAAAAGTTATTAGAAAGTTCTGAGATAGTAATAACTGGAACCAGCAGAAACAACAAAAATGAGTTTTACGTCAGAAAGTATTGTAGGCAAAAGAAAATTGTGAACATTGCTATTATTGATCATTGGACAGGATATTTAAAAGGATTTAGCTATAGATCAGAATTAATTTTACCTGAATACATGTACGTATTTAACAAAAAATCTTATTTGATGGCCACAAAAATATTTAGAAATAAAGTAAAAATATTTAAAAAGAAAAATTATTTTGAAGATTTCATTATCTCAAAAATTAAAAAAAAGAATAAAAATTCTAATAATATTTTATACATTTTAGAACCATTTGACGGAAAGTTTGAGTTTTTAGCGCTAGACAAATTTAAAGAACACTTGAAAAAATTTAGGGGAAAAATGAATATTAAGCTTAAATTACATCCTTCAGAAAGTAAAAATAAATATAAAAATTGGTTAAAAAAAAATAATAGTATCGGATTTAGTTTAGTTGACGAATTTGATTTAAGTAAAAGTTTATCCTGGGCTGACTATGTTGTAGGGTTAGAGTCTTATATGTTGGTTTTAGCAATGAAGGCAAAAAAAAAAGTATTTACACTATTACCTTTGAATAAAAAAAAATTTAGACTACCATTTGTAAAAATTCAAAATATAGACAAATTTAAAATTCTATGAAGCTAAAGATGATGAAATGGATGAGAGACCTATTTCCTTTAAATAGGTCTATTACTGGAGATGGTATCAGAAAAACTTTGATGTATTTTGAAAAAATAAATCCTGAATTTAAAAGATTAAAATTTAAATCTGGTAAAAAAATTTTTGATTGGAAAATACCGTATGAGTGGGAAATTAAAGAGGCATACTTTAAACACATAAGTGGAAAAAAATTTGCCGACTTCAAAAAAAATAATTTACATATTATAGGTTATTCGACACCTATAAGCAAAACAATGAGTAAGAAAGAACTATTAAAAAATATTTTTACTTCAAAAAAAAGAAAAAATGCAATCCCTTATGTTACATCTTATTATAAAAAAAAGTGGGGCTTTTGTCTCTCTGAAAATCAAAAAAAAAAATTGCCTAATGGAAAATATAAAGTTTATATAAATTCAAAATTTATAAAAGGTCACCTTGATTTATCTCATGCTGTTTTAAAAGGAAAATCAAACAAAGAAATTTTTTTTAGCTCTTATTGCTGTCATCCATCTATGGCAAATAATGAACTTTCTGGGCCAGTACTCTTAAATGCGATATTAAAAAAAATTAAAGAGAAATATAAAAAAACTAACTATTCATACAGATTTTTGTTAGGTCCCGAAACAATAGGATCGATAGCTTATTTGTCTAAATTTAAAAAAACTTTAAAAAGTAATGTGATATGTGGTTTTGTATTATCGTGTGTAGGAGATAACAGAGCCTATAGTTTAATTAGCAGCAGAAAAGAGAATACTTTAGCTGATTTATCTCTTAAAACTGTGTTAAAGAATAAAAAAAATTTCAATCAATACAGTTTTTTAGAAAGAGGATCTGATGAGAGACAGTTTTGTTCACCTGGTATTGATTTACCCTTCGCTGGATTTAGTCGATCAAAATACGGAAAATATCCCGAATACCATACAAGTGATGATAATTTAAAAATTATAAGTGAGGAAAATCTTCAAAATTCCTTAAAAGTTTTTATGGAAATTATAGAGTCTTTTGAACTTGGAATTTATCCAAAATACAAATTTGAATGTGAACCACAGCTTGGTAAAAGAGGCTTATATCCAAATACATCTCGAATAGGTGTTTATACAAATATTAAAGATAGAATGAATTTTCTTGCTTACTCAGATGGTAAAAATAATTTATTTGAAATAGCAAGAAAGTTAGATAAACCACTTAACATCCTTTTAGAAGAATACAGGCTTCTCAAAAAGCACAATTTAATTAAATCAGAACATGTTTAATTTGATTTAATTTTAGAATAATTTGTATATAAAAAAACCAATGTTTAATAATAAAACTATTTTGATAACTGGTGGAACAGGTTCTTTTGGAAAAGAATTTTCAAAACAGATATTAAAAAAATATAAACCAAAAAAATTGATAATATTTTCAAGAGATGAGTTAAAACAAAGTGAAATGTCTCAAGATAAATATTTCAAAGGAAAAAAAAATTTAAGATTTTTTATAGGTGATATAAGAGACTACCAAAGGTTAAGGATGGCATTGAGGGAAGTAGATTATGTAGTTCACGCTGCTGCATTGAAACAAGTGCCAGCAGCGGAATATAATCCAATTGAATGTATAAAAACTAATATTTTTGGAGCCGAAAATATAATTAATGCATCGATTGATAATGGAGTTAAAAAAGTAATTGCTTTATCTACTGATAAGGCGGTAAATCCAATTAATTTATATGGTGCATCAAAACTGTCTTCAGACAAACTATTTCAATCAGCTAATAATCTAACTGGAAATCTAGATTGTAAATTTTCGGTTGTTAGATATGGTAATGTGATTGGATCCAGAGGTTCTGTTTTACCCTTTTTTTTAAATCTTATAAAACAAAAAAAATTTTCACTTCCACTGACCCATAGAGAAATGACTCGTTTTTGGATTACTCTTGAATATGGAGTAAGTTTTGTAATAAATAGTTTTGGGAAAATGTTAGGAGGAGAAATATTTATTCCAAAAATGCCCTCAATAAAAATAATTGATTTAGCAAAATCTCTAAACCCAAAAGTCAAAATCAATTACATAGGCATAAGACCTGGTGAAAAATTGCATGAAGTTTTGGTGCCAGCTGATTTAAGTTCCCAAACTTTTGAGAGTAAATTTTTTTTTACAGTTTTGCCATCTTTCAGTATCACAAATAAAAATTCTATATTTAAAAAATATAAAAGTAAATTTAAGTTAGTTAAGAGAGGTTTTGAATATAACTCTCAAAATAACGACCATTATCTTAATATTTCTGAGATTACTAAGTTAAACAAAGATTATATCAAAAACCAATGATCCCTTATGGTCGTCATTATTTAAATCGAGAAGATTTAAAAACTGTAAAAAAAGTCTTAAATTCAGATTATTTAACACAAGGGCCAATTGTAAAAAAGTTTGAAAATGAATTAGCGAGGTATTGTAAATCAAAATTTTGTTCTACGGTTTCCAGCGCATCAGTAGCTCTATACTTGGCTTGTAGATCTTTAGATTTAAAAAAAAACGATATTTTTTGGACAGTACCAAATACATACGCTGCAACAGCTAATGCTGGTCTTCTTTGTGGTGCAAAAATAGATTTTGTAGATATTGATCAATTTACAAATAATATTAATTTAAAACTACTAAAAGAAAAATTGAAGATTGCAAAAAAAAAAAAAATTTTGCCAAAAGTATTAATTACAGTACATTTTGCAGGATTACCGTGTGATCAAAAGGAAATATTTAAACTATCAAAAAAATATAATTTTAAAATTATTGAGGATGCATCCCATTCATTAGGATCTAGAAATGGAAAAAGTATAACAGGGAATTGTAAATGGTCAGATATAACAGTTTTTAGTTTTCATCCTGTAAAAATAATAACAACAGGTGAGGGCGGAGCATTAATGACAAATAGCAAAGTTTTACATGATAAAATTAAGATTTTGACTAATAATGGAATTACTAAAGATCCCAAAAAATATAAAAAAAAATTAAAAAAAAAGTGGTACTATGAGCAGCAGGACATAAGTTTAAATTTTAGAATGAGCGATATCAATGCATCTTTAGGACTTTCTCAACTTAAAAAAGTAAACAAATTTGTAAAAAAAAGAAATCAAATCGCAAAAATTTATAATAGGGAATTATATAACTTAGATATGACCCTACCAATCAAACTACAAAAAACACTTTCCTCATTTCATTTGTATATAATTAAGGTCAATAAAAAAATAAGAAACAGACTTTTCGATTATCTAATAATTAATAAAATTGATGTAAATATGCATTACCTACCTGTACATCTGCACCCTTTCTACAAGAGATATCATTTCAAGTCAGGAGATTTCAAGAATGCTGAAAATCATTCATTAACTGCTATAAGTCTTCCAATTTACCCAACATTAAGATTAAAAGATCAATTAAAAGTTATTAAGGTGATTAAAAATTTTTTTAAAAAAAAATGAATATTGCGATAATTGCGGCTAGGAGTGGAAGTAAAAGAATAAAAAATAAAAATATTAAATTATTCAACGGAAGACCAATTATTTACTATTCGATTAAAGCAGCTCTAAAAAGCAGATGTTTTGAAAGAGTAGTCGTTTCAACTGATAGTAAAAGAATTGCTAAAATTGCAATTAAATTTGGGGCAGAGGTACCATTTATAAGAACAAAAAAACTTTCAAATAGTCGAACTGGAAATAGAGAAGTTATTAAAGATGCAATCAAAAGACTAAATTTAAAAAAAACCCCAGATTATGTTTGCCAAATTTTTGCTACAGCTCCATTTTTAGACTATAAAGATTTAAAAAATTCTTTGAGTAAATTAAAAAAATCTAAAGCAGAATTTTGTTTTAGTGTAACGAAATTTCCTTATCCAATACAAAGAGCTCTAAAATTAACTAAATTCAATCGTATAAAGATGTTTTTTCCAAAATATAGAAAATCTCATTCCCAAGATCTTGAAAAATCATATCATGATGCTGGCCAATTCTACTGGGGAAAAACAAATTCCATTATGAAAAATAGAACTACATTTTCAGAGATATCTATTCCGTATATTATTCCTTCTTTTAGATCTATAGATATTGATGATACTGAAGATTGGAAGCAAGCATTATTAATGTCGACCTATGTTTTTAAGAAATGATTTTATTTTTGCCGAACACAAAAAAAGAATTGGGTTTGGGAAATATGAGAAGATGTTTGTTATTAAAAGAGCAGCTCGAAAAAAAAAACCTTAAATGTAATATTTATTTAGAAAAAAAAATAAATTTAGTAAAAATAAAAAAAATTATAATATCCAAAAAAATAAAATTTGTGATAATCGATGATTACAGATATAAAGAAAAACATAGAAAAATTTTAAAAAAACTTAATTGTAAAATAATCCAAATAAATTATTTTAATGATAATGATAAACATATTGATATTTTTTTAAATTACTTAAAAAAAAATAAAAAAAAACCAAAGATCATTAATGATATAAATTACTCTATAATTTCTCCTTATAAAAAATATAACCAAAAAAAAGAAAAATTAATTTTAATTTATTTTAGCAAAATAAATCAAAATTTTTTAAAAAAAATATTAAAAGAAATATCAAAAAATTTTAAGAATTATAAGATTGTATTAAATTCTAAAGAAATTTTAAATCAAATTTCAAAAGAAAAATTAAATTCTAATATTTTTTTAAAAAGCAATAATAAAGATATTAATTTCTATCTTAATAAGGCTCAAATTTTAATTTCAGGAGGTGGACTTTTATCTTTGGAGGCAACAAGATATAATGTTAAAAATATCGTAATTTACTCAAATTATTTTCAAAAAGTGAATTCTTTTTACTTAATGAAAAAAAATTTAATAGCATTCAGATTAGATTACAGAACTTTGAAAATTATAGATTTTATTAAAAAAATAAGAATTTTATGTAAAACAAAAAAAGTTTTTAATAAAGTAAAAAAAAATTCTTTAAGTAAAGCCTCATTAACTTTGACAAAATTAATCGCCGAAAATTTATAAAAACCAGATTAATTAAAAACTTAATTGAATTTTCTTACAGTGTATGTTCGCTTTTCATTCATTTCAGGAGGAGTAGAA
>LULK01000773.1_pt1 | contig 16322 bp, 15 predicted proteins | sample 728181 | NCBI WGS metagenome assembly LULK01 (sample SAMN03860291, study PRJNA289734) | marine metagenome | biome: seawater column; feature: ocean; material: water; isolation source: Red Sea water column Station 169 - depth 10m | place: Saudi Arabia: Red Sea | collected 2011-10-15 | depth 10 m | reverse complement strand
TGTAAGTTAAAACAATTGCTCCAATCATAGCAACTAACAGTATCATTCCTGAAATTTGAAATAGGAGTATATAATCCGTATACAAAACATTTCCAATAGACCTGGTATTAGTGACTTCAGTAGATATGTTAAGAGATAGACTATTTAATAAATCAGGTTTATATTTCCACCCTCCAATTACAATAATAAGTTCAAAAAAAATAATTAAGCTAACTAATAAACCAACTGGTATATGGGTTCCACCATCCCACCGTGAACTAAACCACTGACCTTTTTGTTCAGCCACATTTAACATCATTACAACAAATAAAAATAACACAGCAACCGCTCCAACATAAACTATAAGCATTATCATGCCTAAAAATTCTGCACCTATCATAATAAACAAACAGGATATACTTATGAAATCTAGTATTAAAAAAAAAACAGAATGAACAGTATTTTTCGAAACTGTTACCATGACAGCAGAAACAATAGCAATTAAAGAAAAAATGTAAAAGAAAACTGAATGTGCAATCATAATGTTATCTGTGAGAACTATCAGCCTTAATATTGGCAGCCAAAATGTTTTCCCACCTGTCTCCATTCTCCAAAAGTTTTTCTTTTGTATAATAAAGCTCTTCTCTAGTTTCTGTTGCAAATTCAAAATTTGGACCTTGGACAATTGCATCAACAGGACAAGACTCCTCACACAGACCACAATATATACACTTAAGCATATCAATATCGTATCTTACTGTTTTTCTACTACCATCATCTCTTTCTTTTGATTCAATTGTAATAGCTTGGGCAGGACATACAGCTTCACAAAGCTTACATGCTATGCATCTTTCTTCGCCGTTAGGATATCTTCTAAGAGCGTGTTCTCCTCTGGACCTTGTTCCTAAAGATCCCTTTTCAAAAGGGTAATTAATTGTTTTTTTTGCTTTAAAAGTCTCTTTTATTGCAATCAATAAACCAGTCACAAAATCAATCATGAATATAGTTTTTAATAATCTTGAAAATTTCATTTATTTTCCTGGTAGTAAATCAAAATATAGTAAAAAACTTGAAGTTAAAACAACATAAAATAATGAAAATGGTAGAAATATCTTCCAACCAAGTTTCATTAATTGGTCATATCTGTATCTAGGAACAGTTGCTTTGACCAATGCAAATAAAATAAATAAAAATAAAATTTTAAAAATTAACCAAAATGGACCTGGAATAGCATTAAAAGGGAAGATATCTATTGGAGATAGCCAGCCACCCAAAAACAAAACTGATCCCATTGCACACATTAATAAGATATTTGCATACTCTCCTAACCAAAACATAGCATACATCATTCCCGAATATTCAGTTTGGTATCCAGCCACTAATTCTGCTTCTGCCTCCGGTAAATCAAATGGAGGGCGATTTGTTTCTGCCAGTGCAGAAATAAAAAAAATTACAAACATTGGAAATAATGGAATTACAAACCATAAATTTTGTTGTGCCATAACTATGTCGCTTAAATTCAAAGAACCAACACACAATAGAACATTGATTATTATAACTCCTATTGAAACTTCATATGACACCATTTGTGCTGCAGACCTAATTGCTCCTAAAAAAGGATACTTTGAATTAGAAGCCCAACCTCCCATAATTATTCCATAAACACCTAATGATGAAACTGCAAAAAGATATAAAATTCCTACATTTATATCTGCTAAAACAAAATCTTCACCAAATGGTATTACAGCCCATGATATTAATGCCAATGTCATAGTTACAACTGGAGCTAATACAAATACAAGCTTGTTTGAACTTGCAGGTATTATTATTTCCTTAAATATATATTTTAATGCATCGGCTAATGATTGAAATAAACCAAATGGACCAACAACATTAGGTCCTCTTCTTTTTTGAACAAAGGCCCACACCCTTCTATCAAGCCAAACTATCATTGCTACAGAAACTAAAACAGGTACTAATAAAAATAAAATTTTATAAACTTCAGTAAATAAGATTGAGAAATAAGAGTCCATTATCCCTCAGTACCAGTTTTTTTTAAATTAGATCTTGCGTATCTACACTCTGACATTGTTTTGGATGCACGGGCAATAGTATTAGAATAGTAATAATCTATATCTTCAACTAATATTTTTTCATCATTCAGATCATATTTAGGCACTTCAAAGTTTTTAATATTTTGATTATTTAAATGGTCTTGCATGAACTTTAGTAGTTCATCTTTATTATTAAACAATGAATTTCCATGGATATTAGATGATAATTCATTAATTATTTGCCAATCTTCTTTAGCTTCTCCTGGTGGATATGACGCTTTATAAGCTTTTTGAAGCTTTCCTTCTAAATTAGTAAAATAACCATCTTGTTCAGTATATGCAGCACCAGGCAATATAAGATCTGCCATACCTGCACCTTTATCACCATGACTTCCAATGTAAATTATAAATTCATTGCTTTTTTTAATTTTTAGGTTGTCTTGACCAAATAAAAAAATAACTTCTACCTCACCAGCCTCAATTTTTTTAAGACATTTATTACTTCCATCATTTGAGGAAAAAATACCTAAATCATAAGAACCAACAGCTGATGCGTCAGTTGATAAAATATTTAGTGAATTCCAATTATCATCAATTTTATTAATACTAGTTAAGTACTTTTTGAACTCCTCAAATATATATGCACCATTGTTACTGTTTAGAATTGATTGACCTATGATAATTATAGGTTTTTCTGCACTGGCAATTTTGTTTGAAAGATCGTGTTCATTTTTAATTATTTTATTAATTATTTTTGAATTATTTTCTAGGACCGTATAAGGATAAGTTAAATCACCTACATCCTCTAATGAAAATATTTCAGTTTTATTTTTTAAATAAGTTTTTCTTATTCTTGAGTTTAATATAGTTGCCTCAAATCTGGGGTTTGTGCCTATTAATAAAATAAGATCACTTTCTTCAATCCCTTCTATGCTGGAGTTAAATAGGTAATTATTTCTATTTTCAAAATTTATGTAAGTATGGTTAACTCTAGAATCTAAATAACTAGAATTTAAAATTTTTTGAAATAAGTTTTTAACAGCAAACATAGTTTCCATGTTTGTCATGTCGCCAGTAAAGCCAACTATTTTATCTGGTGAGGTTTTTAAAATTTTTTCTTCAATTTTTTTGTACGCATCCTGCCAACTTATTTCTTCAAAATTTCCATTTTTTTTTATTAACGGAGTGTCTAATCTTTGATTTTTTAGACCGTCACATGCATATCTTGTTTTGTCAGAAATCCACTCCTCATTAATTTCCTCATTAATTCTTGGTAAGACTCTTTTTACTTCCCAATCGTAAGTGTCCACTCTAATATTTGATCCAACTGCATCCATAACATCAATTGTTTCTGTCTTTTTTAATTCCCAAGGTCTTGCTTCAAACACGTAAGGTTTAGAAGTTAATGCACCAACCGGACATAAATCTATTACATTTGCTGACATTTCAGACTCCATGGATTTCTCTAAATATGTGGTAATTTCCATATTTTCTCCACGTCCAATCGCACCTAATTCTGGCACTCCCGCTACTTCGGTTGCAAATCTAATACATCTAGTGCAATGAATACATCTCGTCATTTGCGTTTTTATTAATGGACCCATATATTTTTCAGGTACATATCTTTTATTCTCTTTAAATCGTGATTTATCAATTCCATAAAACATCGATTGATCCTGTAAATCACACTCACCGCCTTGATCACAAACAGGACAATCTAAAGGATGGTTCGCCAGCAAAAACTCCATCACTCCTTTTCTTGCTTTTTCAACTTTTTCTGTATTTGTTTTAATAACCATGCCTTCAGCTGCAGGCATTGCGCATGAAGCTATAGGTTTTGGCGATTTTTCCATTTCAACCAAACACATACGACAATTCCCAGCTATGGAAAGTTTTTCATGATAACAAAATCTTGGTATTTCAGCACCTGCTTGTTCACAAGCCTGGAGTACCGTAAGACCATCTTCAACTTCAATATCAATATCGTTTACTTTTAACTTAGGCATTTCTCTTTTCTAATAAATGCTGATCGACTAGGTATGGAATTTTTTTTTGTTTTTTCACAACCGGGTCAAATTTATTTCTTTCTAATATTTCATCTTTAAAATGTCTAATTAACCCTTGGACTGGCCAAGATGATCCTTCACCAAAAGCACAAATTGTATGGCCTTCTATTTGTTTAGTTACGTCAAATAACATTTCTACTTCGTCTGGGGTTGCCTCACCTGCTGCCATTCTTTCCAACATTCTCCACATCCATCCAGATCCTTCTCTGCATGGTGTACACTGGCCACAGCTTTCATGCTTATAAAATCTGGCAATTCGTGCCATACACTTAATGATATCTTGGTCATTATTGATCACAACAATCCCAGCTGTGCCAAGTCCTGTTTTATTCTCTACACATGCATCAAAATCCATTTTCATATTATCGCAAATTTCTTTAGGCAACATTGGCATCGATGAACCACCTGGAATAACAGCTTTAAGATTGTCCCAACCACCAACAACACCTCCTGCATGAGTTTCAATTAACTCTTTAAGTGGAATTCCCATTTCCTCCTCCACATTACATGGGTTATTGACGTTTCCGGAAATACAATAAATTTTTGTTCCAGTATTTTTAGGTCTTCCAAGTGAACTAAACCATTTAGCGCCTCTTCTTAAAATTGTGGGAACTGCTGCAACAGTTTCAACATTATTAATGATTGTAGGACACCCATATAATCCAATTAACGCAGGGAATGGTGGTTTTAATCTCGGTTGTCCTTTTTTACCTTCCAAGCTTTCAAGTAGAGCTGTTTCTTCACCACAAATATAAGCACCAGCTCCATAATGAATATAGATATCTAAATCCCATCCCGAATTTAATGCATTTTTTCCAATTAAATTATCCTTATATGCTTCGTCAATAGCTGTTTGAAGTTTTTGTCCCTCGTTAAAATATTCACCTCTAATGTAGATGTAGCATTTATGAGCATTAACCGCATAAGAAGCAATTAAACATCCTTCTATTAATTTATGAGGTTCAAATCTTAATATGTCTCTATCTTTACATGTGCCAGGTTCTGACTCATCTGCGTTAATTACTAAATAATGTGGTCTAGATCCAACTTCTTTTGGCGCAAATGACCATTTAAGACCAGTAGGAAAACCAGCTCCACCTCTCCCTCTAAGTTCAGAGGACTTAACTTCATTGATAATCCAGTCTCTACCTTTTTCTAAAATTTCTTTTGTTCCGCTCCAATCATTTCTTATTTTAGCGGACTCTAAATCTGCACCATTATCATTATATAAATTTTGAAATATTCTATCTTCGTCTTTAAGCATTTTTGTTACCTAATAAAGTTTTTCGATTATTTGCTGGTTCTGCATTAATTCTTCCTGTGTAAGATCCTGGTTTTGGAATTTTATTTTGATATATAGTATCTATTATTTCCTCAAGTTTTTTATCATTTAAATCCTCGTAATAATCTTCATTTACTTGCATCATTGGAGCATTAACACATGCACCTAGGCACTCGACTTCCATCCAAGAAATTTTTCCATCTTCAGATAATTCATTTTCTTTTTCAGATATTTTTTTTTTACAAACTTTAACTAAATCATAAGCACCACGAAGCATACAAGGAGTTGTAGTACAAATTTGAAAAAAATATTTACCTACTGGAGATAAATTATACATTGAATAAAAAGTCGCTACTTCATAAACTTTTATATATGGCATATCTAAAAATTTAGCTATATATTTCATTGCTGTTAACGGTATCCAATTATCATTTTGTCTTTGTGCAATATATAATAATGCCATTACTGCACTTTGTTGTTTTCCATCTGGATAATTAGAGATTATTTTATTTGCAGCTATTATACTTTTTTCATTAAATTCAAAAGTATCAGGCTGGTCTTTGTGAATTTTTTTAATGCTCATCTATCAACCTCTCCGAAAACAATATCCATTGATCCTAAAACAGCAGGAACATCAGCAAGCATATGACCTTTTATTAAATAGTCCATTGCTTGAAGATGCGTGAAGCCAGGAGCTCTAATCTTACATTTGTAAGGTTTGCTTGAGCCATCTGATATTAAATAAACACCAAATTCTCCTTTAGGAGCTTCAACTGCAGTATATATTTCATCCTTTTCAACTCTATACCCTTCAGTGAATAGTTTAAAATGGTGTATCAAAGCCTCCATAGACTGTTTAATTTCCTTCTTAGGTGGTGGAGAAATTTTTCCATCGTCAGTTTTAATTGGTCCATTTGGAAGATTTTGTAAACATTGTTTAATGATTTTTACACTTTCTTTCATTTCTTCAATTCTGCAAAGATATCTATCATAACAATCTCCGTTTTTTCCTACAGGAATTTTAAATTCTAAATCATTATAACAGTCATAAGGCTGGCTTCTTCTTAAGTCCCAAGCTACACCTGATCCTCTCAACATAACTCCAGAAAAAGAATAATCGAGAGCATCTTGCTTTGAGACTATTCCTATATCAACGTTTCTTTGTTTAAATATTCTATTATCAGTTAGTAAGGTTTCTAAATCATCAATAATTTTTGGGAATTTATTACAAAACTCATCAATATCATTATCAAGTCCAGTAGGAAGATCTTTATGCACTCCACCAGCTCTAAAGTAATTAGCATGCAACCTTGATCCGGATACCCTCTCATAAAATCCCATTAACTTCTCTCTTTCCTCAAAACCCCATAATGTTGGTGTTAACGCTCCAACGTCCATCGCTTGAGTTGTTACATTTAATATATGGCTTAGTATTCGCCCTATTTCACAGAATATTACTCTGATATATTTCGCTCTGGCAGGAACTTCAATTTTTAAAATTTTTTCTATAGCTAAAGCGAATGCGTGTTCTTGGTTCATTGGTGCAACATAATCAAGACGATCAAAATACGGAACAGCTTGGATGTAAGTTTTATTTTCAATTAATTTTTCTGTTCCTCTATGCAATAAACCTATATGTGGATCAGCCTTTTCTACAACTTCCCCATCTAATTGAAGTATTAATCTCAAGACCCCGTGCGCTGCTGGGTGTTGTGGTCCGAAGTTTAGATTTAATGTTTTTTTTTCCCTTGCCATTAGCTCTTTTTTATCTCTTTAATATATTTAGTACCTTCCCAAGGACTTTCATAATCAAAATTTCTATAATTTTGTTCTAATTTTACAGGTTCATAGACAACTTTTTTTTCCTCTTCGCTATATCGAACTTCATTATGCCCCGTAAGAGGAAAATCTTTTCTTAAAGGATGTCCCTTAAAGCCATAGTCGGTTAAAATTCTTCTTAAATCAGGATGATTTTTAAAGTTTAAACCATACATATCAAATACCTCTCTCTCCATCCAATTTGCAGAGGGGAATATAGAAGTAATTGATGTGATTTCTTCACTTTCGTTAATTGAATAATCAATAATAACTCTTTTATTATATTCATGACTTAGAAGAAGGTAAATCATCTTAAATCTATATTCACTATCAGGATAATCAACTGCAGTAATTTCTATCAATTGTCTAAATTTAGTGTCTTTATTATTCTTTAAGAATGTGATGACATCTAATAATACATCATGATCAATATTTAAATAAATATTATCATGTTTTATAAAAGAATTATTTATTTTAGATGCTAATTCAGAATTGATAAGTTTTTCCAGGTCTTCAAGATTTTTCATTTTTATCTTTCTAAAGAACCTTTGTTTCTAATTTTTTTTTGCAGTTGTAAAATTCCGTAAAGTAATGCTTCTGCTGATGGGGGACATCCAGGAACATATACATCAACAGGTACTACACGATCACATCCTCTAACTACAGAATAAGAATAATGATAATAACCTCCTCCGTTAGCACAACTTCCCATAGATATTACATATCTAGGTTCAGGCATCTGATCATAAACTTTTCTAAGAGCTGGAGCCATTTTATTTGTTAAAGTGCCAGCAACTATCATTACATCTGACTGTCGAGGTGAAGCTCTTGGTGCAGCACCAAACCTCTCAAGATCATACCTGGGCATAGAAGTTTGCATCATTTCAACTGCACAACACGCTAGTCCAAATGTCATCCAATGCAATGAGCCCGTTCTTGCCCAGTTAACAAGATTATCTAATGATGTTGTTATAAAACCGTTATCACTAAAATCTTGTGCTAGTTGTTTAAACTCATCTGGAATATTTTTTTTTCTATCTTCTAAAATCATTTTATTCCCAATCTAATGCTCCCTTTTTCCACTCATAAATAAATCCAACGGTTAAAATAAATAAGAATAACATCATCGAACAGAAACCATATAAACCAATTTGACCGAGTGATATTGCCCATGGAAATAAAAATGCGATTTCTAAGTCAAAAATTATAAATAAAATTGCAACTAGATAAAATCTTACATCAAATTCCATACGAGAGTCATTAAAAGGTTCAAAACCACATTCATATGCTGAAAGCTTTTCTGGATCAGGTTTTTTTGGAGCTGCAATATAATTTATTGCAACAAAAGCCAGACTTAAGCCTAGAGCTATTATTAAAAATAATATTATCGGGAGATAATCTTTTAAAAAATCCGCAAGCATTTGATTCCTATGTAACAATTATTATATCAACTAAAAGTGGAGATATGTCACATTTTTAAGCCCAGTTTTACTTAAAAAATGGCGGGAGTGAAGGGACTCGAACCCTCGGCCCCCTGCGTGACAGGCAGGTGCTCTAACCAACTGAGCTACACCCCCAAAAATAAATTTTTATTCTTATATGGATTTAGCAATAAAAAATGCGCTGCCACCACATGTAAAATACTTATTTATCGTATTAATAGTGACATATATAATTTATTCAAGTCTAATAATTTGTAGCAAAATGAAAAGAAATTTAAAATTAGAGGAATTGTCCATAATTATTCCTATTTACAGGGAGGAAGAAAATATTGAAAAATTATGGTTCAAAATAAAAGAAAATATTAATTTAAAAAAATATGAGGTGATTTATGTTAATGATCATTCTAACGATAAATCTGAAAAAATACTTAAAAAAATAAAAAAAAAAAACAAAAAAATTAATTTCATAATTAGAAAAAATAAAGAAAAGGATTTATCTAAGTCTTGTTTTTTAGGTTTTAAAAAAAGTATATATAAAAACATACTAGTTATGGACGGAGATTTTCAGCATGACCCAAAGTATATTTCAAAATTTATAAATAAATATAATAATTCTTCTTGTGATATAATTGTTGGATCAAGATTTTTTTTTTCAAGAAAAAATCAAGGTTTGGATTTCTTAAGATCAATAGCATCAGTTTCATTGATATTTTTAATAAATTTCTTATTAGGAAAAAAAACTTCTGATCCCATGTCTGGATTTTTTCTATTTAAAAAAAATATTATTCTAAAATCAAAAAAAAAATTTTTTAAAAAAGGCTACAAAATATTATTGGACTTAATTTATTCAGAAAATAATTTACGTATAGAAGACATAAATTATTTACTAATGTTTATATTTAAAAAAAAATTGGATTATGTTTTTTAGAAAATTTAATTTTTATTTTCAAATTTTTTTAATATATTTATTATTGTTAGGAACATTTTATCTTTTTCAAAAATACAATAACCCAATAGAATATACTATTTCAGAATGGTTAATTAATTATCAAGGAGGATTTACTAGACGAGGCTTGTTGGGGGAAATTATTCATCAATTGAGTAAATTTTTCAATTTTACACATAGAGAATTAATTTTAATAACTCAAGTAACGATGCTTTGTGTTTATTTTGTTTTAATTTTTAAAATGATTAAAACCATAGAAGTAGATCTAGTACTTGCTCTTGCAATTTTATCACCTATATTTTTATCATATCAATTTTCCGAGGTTGAAGTTTTAGGTAGAAAAGAAACTTTTGCTTTTATATCTTTAATAATAATTTCAAATATTTTTTCACTAAATATTTCTTCAAAAATTAAATATTTTGCTTTATCAATATTAATTTGCGTGCTTGTATTAATTTGGGAAGGTATAATTTTTTTTATACAATTTTTTTTATTTATTACTTTTGTGAACAATAAGTTTAAAGTTGATAAAAATTTTATTTTACAATTATTGATAATTATGCTTCCAGCCATTATGGCTACATACTTTGTAACCTTTATTAAACTATCACCATCTCAAATGAGTTTAATGTGCTCAAGTTTTAATGAAACTTGTTATAATGCAATTAATTTTTTACACTGGCCTCTCGATGCTGCAATAAGCGAGGTAAAAACCCAATTTAGATTATCATATTTGTTTAGGTATTTATCAATTTTCATTATTGGTTTTCTTCCTTTCTTTTTCATATTAAAAAATTCTAAAATTAATAAAGGACAATCTTTTTTTGGAAAAAATAGTATTTTGATATTTTATTCCTTATTAATATTTTTTACATTTCCAATCTTTTATATTGCAAAGGACTGGGCTAGATGGATAAATATTACTTACTCACTATCAATCATTACATTTATTTATTGTTTAAAAAATAAAATTGTAGAGTACGAAGTGATTAAACTTAAATTTAATTATTTAAAGAATAAAATTATTATAATATTAATTTTTTTAGTTTTTAGTTTTAGCTGGTCACCTAAAACTTTAATCAATGATGACGTTAGTTCAATACCAATTTATAGAAAAACTTTGAATATTATTAAATATATATATTAATGGTGGGTAGTAAAGGACTCGAACCTTTGACCCCCTCGGTGTAAACGAGATGCTCTACCAACTGAGCTAACCACCCAAAACATGGTACTCTTACATCAACATATTGATAAAGTAAATTGTTTATTACTGAATACTAGCTTGAGATTTGTCGTCTTTTTTGCCCTCTGAAATTTTATCTACCTCAGTCCACTCAACAGGTTTAAGTTCTTTGGTAAGCGCAATTTTTAGTACCTCATCAGCAGTTTCAACTGGTATAATTTTAATGTCTTCTCTTACTTTTTTTGGAACATCAACCAAGTCTTTTTCATTTTCTTTAGGAATTAATACTTTTTTAACTCCTGCTCTATGAGCTGCTAATAATTTTTCTTTTAAACCACCTATTTGTAAAACTTGTCCTGTAATTGTTACCTCGCCAGTCATTGCAATCTCTCTGTTAACTGGAATATTTGTAATTGATGATACTATTGATGTAACCATGGCAATACCAGCTGATGGTCCATCTTTTGGTGTTGCTCCCTCTGGTACATGAATGTGAAAATCTTTTTTTTCAAAGAAAGGAGGTATAATTCCATATTCCAGACTTTTTGATCTAACGAATGATTTTGCAGCTTTGACTGACTCTTGCATTACATCTCCAAGTTTCCCTGTTATTTGCATTCTGCCTTTGCCTGGCATATTTACTGTTTCTATTTTTAGAATTTCACCTCCTACTTCAGTCCAAGCTAACCCTATTACAATTCCAGTTTTATTTTTATTTTCTACTTCTCCAAATTTAAATTTCTTAATACCTAAAAATTCTGGAATATTATTTTCATTTACTTGAACTTTTTCAACTTCACCATTTACTACTTTTTTAACAACTTTCCTTGTTACTTTGGAAATTTCTCTTTCTAAATTTCTAACACCAGACTCTCTTGTATAGCTTCTAATAATTTCTTTAATAGTACCATCTTCTAGATTAAGCTCTCCTTCTTTTACTCCGTTATCTTTAACCTGTTTTGGAAGCAGATATTTGTTAGCAATATTTATTTTTTCGTCCTCTGTATAACCTGGAATTCTTATAACTTCCATTCTGTCAAGAAGTGGTGGTAAAATATTTAATGTATTTGCAGTTGTCACAAACATTACATCAGACAAATCATAATCAACTTCTAAATAGTGATCGTTAAATGCTGTATTTTGCTCAGGATCCAATGCTTCTAATAAAGCTGAAGACGGATCTCCTCTATAATCGTTACCTATTTTATCTACTTCGTCTAATAAAAATAATGGATTTTTTGTTCCCGCTTTCTTCATCATTTGTATAATTTTTCCGGGTAACGAACCAATATATGTTCTTCTATGTCCTCTTATTTCTGCCTCATCTCGTACACCTCCTAATGACATTCTAATGAATTGTCTGTTAGTTGCTTTAGCAATAGATTTTCCAAGTGATGTTTTTCCTACTCCTGGAGGTCCTACTAAACATAAAATAGGCCCTTTAATTTTTTCCATTCTTTTCTGGACAGCTAAAAATTCAATAATTCTCTCTTTCACTTTTTCTAAACCAAAATGATCTTCATCTAAAATCTTAAGGCCTTTATTTAAATCGATATCAACATCGTCTTTTTTAAACCATGGAAGATCTATCATCCAATCTAAATAATTTCTAACAACTGTTGCCTCTGCTGACATTGGGCTCATATTTTTTAGTTTTTTGAGCTCCGACATACATTTCTTTTCAACTTCTTTTGGCATTTTAGCTTTTTGAATTGATTTTTTAAGATTAGAAGTTTCATCTTTTCCATCTTCAATTTCTCCTAATTCTTTTTGAATAGCTTTAAGTTGTTCATTTAAATAATATTCTCTCTGGGTTTTCTCCATTTGAGTTTTAACTCTGCCCCTTATCCTTTTTTCCACTCCAATAATACTAGTTTCACTTTCCATCATCTTTATGGCTGCGTTCAGTCTTTTCTTTATATCAAGCGTTTCAAATATTTGCTGCTTTTCAGAAATTGATGCATTTAAATTTGAAACAATATTGTCCACAATTTTTGAAGGATCTTTTAATTGTTTAATATTGTTTATAGTCTCTGAGGAAACTTTTTTATTAACTGATGTGAGTTTTTCTAATTTTTTTACAGCTGTTAGCGCCAGAGGTAACAAATCTTCATCATTATTATATATATCTTTTAATTGTTCATACGTACAAGTTATGAATTTTTCATCATCTTTGAAATCAATAATTTTTACTCTTTTTATACCCTCAACTAAAACTTTTACAGTACCATCTGGTAGTTTCAAAAGTTGCAGAATATTGCTCTCACAACCATACGAGAAAACATCATTTTTTTTTGGATCATCTACTTCAGAATTTTTTTGAGTTACCAATATAATTTTTTTATCACTTTTCATAACCTCATTTAAAGCAGTGATAGATTTGTCTCTTCCAACAAATAATGGAATAACCATGCTTGGAAAAACAACTATATCTCTTAGAGGCAATAAAGGCTGTGTTAGTTTAACTTCCATAAGTGTAAATATGGATATTATATTTTATAATGCAATAGGAAATTTTAGTTTATTAACTTTTTTTAAGCCGCAGAAGTCTTTTCTGTTTTTGATTTGTTCTTAGTGTGAACTAGAATTGGTTGAGATGTACCTTTGGTTACTCCAGAGTCAATAATTACTTCCTCAATGTTTTCTTGACCAGGTAAATCAAACATAGTTTTGAGCAATAAATTTTCTAAAATTGATCTTAATCCTCTGGCGCCAGTTTTTTTATTTATAGCCTTATTAGCAATATTTTTAACTGCTTGATCTTTAAAGGTTAGCTTTACCCCCTCTAATCTAAACAATTCTTGATATTGTTTGATTAATGAGTTTTTAGGCTCCAATAAAATTTTTACTAAAGATTTTTCATCCAGGTCTTCCAGTGTTGCTGTAATAGGCAAACGTCCTATGAATTCAGGTATTAAGCCATATTTCAATAAATCTTCTGGCTCCAAACTTTTCATCCACTCACCAGTCTTTTTGTCCTCAATTGTTTTTACTTTTGCACCAAATCCGATAGATGAACCTTTATCCCTTTGAGATATTATTTTATCTAATCCCGCAAAAGCGCCTCCACATATAAATAATATATTTGTTGTATCAACTTGTAAAAATTCCTGTTGAGGATGTTTTCTTCCTCCTTGTGGTGGTACACTCGCAACTGTACCTTCCATAATTTTAAGTAAAGCTTGTTGAACACCTTCTCCAGAAACATCTCTTGTGATTGATGGATTTTCAGACTTTCTACTTATTTTGTCGACTTCATCAATATAAACAATTCCTCTTTGAGCTTTTTCCACGTTGTAATCAGCCGCTTGTAATAATTTCAAAATTATATTTTCTACATCCTCTCCAACATAACCCGCTTCCGTCAAAGTTGTTGCATCTGCCATTGTAAATGGCACATCAAGTATTCTAGCTAATGTTTGTGCCAGTAAAGTTTTTCCACATCCAGTTGGCCCTATTAATAAAATATTTGATTTTGATAGTTCAACATTCTTATTTGTCTTATTTTCATAATTTAACCTTTTGTAATGATTATGAACGGCAACTGATAAAACTTTTTTTGCATGTGATTGTCCAATTACATAATCATCAAGAACATTACAGATTTCTTTAGGAAGTGGTAAGCCGTCTTGGTGTTTAACAAAGTTATCTTTGCTTTCCTCTTTAATAATATCCATACAAAGCTCAACACATTCATCACAAATAAATACTGTAGGTCCAGCTATCAATTTTCTGACTTCATGTTGACTCTTTCCACAGAAAGAACAATAAAGAATGTTTTTGTTATTACTCATAATTTTTAATTCGAATCAATATTTATACTTTAATACATAAAACGTAATGTAATCAAGTATAGGTTGTGAACAAACTATATATTGTGATCTATTCTCTCTTTTCTACAACTTTATCTATAAGCCCAAAACTCTTTGCATTTTCTGGGGTCATGAAGTTGTCTCTTTCCAACGCAGCTTTAATCTCATCTACAGTTTTTTCTGTATGTTTCGAATAAATTTCATTTAACCTTTTTTTTAAAGATAAAACTTCGTTAGCATGAATTTCAATATCTGTAGCCTGACCTTGAAAACCAGCAGATGGTTGGTGTACCATTATTCTGGAGTTTGGTAATGAAAATCTTTTTCCTTTTGCGCCAGCAGCTAACAAGAATGATCCCATACTTGCTGCTTGTCCAATACATAATGTGCTAATTTCAGGTTTAATGTATTGCATTGTATCGTAGATACCTAAACCAGCTGTCACAAGTCCACCGGGACTATTAATATATAAAGAAATTTCTTTTTTTGGATCCTCAGATTCTAAAAATAATAATTGCGCTGTAACTAAGGATGCTACAGCATCATTTATGGGACCGACTACAAAAACTATTCTCTCTTTAAGTAATCTAGAGTAAATATCGTACGCTCTTTCTCCTCTATTTGATTGTTCAACCACCATAGGTATTAGCGTGTTAAGTTGTTCTGGAATTTTAATAGACATAATCGAATCGATATAACTTATACAACTTGTGATTACTTTTTGCTAACCTTTTTTGCTTTTTTAGTTTTTGAAGCAGAAGTTTTGGTTTTTTTGATTTCTTTAGATTTTACTTTTACCTCTTTTTTTTTAGGATCTGTTTTTTTTTGAGTTTTATTATCCTCATCTTTTTTAGAGATTTTAGCTTGCTCTTTTAAACTCTTTTCATTTTCTTCTTTTAAAATTTTCTCAGCTTCCTCTTTAGTAATTTCTTTTTTAGTAGTTTTTGCTTTTTTTTTGATTTCTTCAATTATTTTTTCCTCATAGATTTGTCCTCTTAAACTATCTATTGCTGCTGGATTTTGTTCATAATAATCTTTAACAATTTTTTCTTGTCCCGGCATCATTCTTCTTTTTAATTTCATCTTCTTTCATTCCTTGAGATAGTATTTTGACTTCTTGCTCAATTAAATTGGCAGGCAATTGATCTAATTTTTCTTTTTCAATTTGCTGAAGGATATTTTTCTTTGTAATTATAGCTAATGAATTTTTATATTCATCGTTAATTTGCTTAGAAATAAGCTCCTTTAAATTTGATAAATCTTTTGCACCCATATTTTTGGCAAAATCGTCATCAATTTTTACTTCCTCTGGAATTTTTACTGCTGTAACTTTACATTCAAATACAGCACTTTTATTTATAAGGTTTTTTTCAGGAAAATTTTCAGGAAGATTTACTTTAACATTTTTTATATCACCTGATTTAACTCCTTCTAATTGCTTATCAAAACCTTTTATAAATAAATCTTTTCCAAGCACTAATTGAGTATTTTTAGCCTCATTTCCTTTAAACTCTTTACCGTCAACGGTTGCTTTATAATCAAAAATTACAAGATCATTAATTTTTGAGCTATAATTTGCTTGTGCGTCTTTAAAATTATTTTGACTTTTTGCAATTTCACTAATTCTTTTATCTGTTTCTTTTGGATCAATTTTTACAACATACTCGTCTACTTTTATTGAGCTTAATCCTTTAGCAGAAACTTTGGGTAGTTCGGTAACTGAAATAATGTATTCTA
>LULK01000463.1_pt1 | contig 16341 bp, 15 predicted proteins | sample 728181 | NCBI WGS metagenome assembly LULK01 (sample SAMN03860291, study PRJNA289734) | marine metagenome | biome: seawater column; feature: ocean; material: water; isolation source: Red Sea water column Station 169 - depth 10m | place: Saudi Arabia: Red Sea | collected 2011-10-15 | depth 10 m | reverse complement strand
GAAATTAAGAAAGCTTTACATGCTTCCATAGATCTACTGCAAGACAAGGGAAGATTAGTTGTCATATCCTTTCACTCAATGGAAGATAGAATTGTCAAAAATTTCTTAAAAGGAAGGCTTGAAAATCAAGAAAATACAAATGCTATAAAAACTATCGGAAAAATAATTAAGCCTTCGCTAGAAGAGATAGACCTCAATTCAAGATCAAGAAGCGCAATCCTTAGAGTCGGAGAAAAAATAAGTGGTTAGTTTGGTAAACAAATATTACTTAATTGCCTTTTTCGGAGTAGCGATCTCTTTTTTATCTATTGTAAAAATATATAACGTAAATGAGTTTAGAACATTGAATTCAAGTCTTGATAATGAAAAATCAAAGAAATTAGTTTTAGAGTCTAAATTCATAGAATTGAACAATAAACTTTTGTATAAAAAATCTTTTATGGAAGCTAATAAAAACTCGCAAATAAATCTTGCAATGATCAAGCCAAGAAAAATTGAAAAAATTATTTTTAAAGAGAAAAATGAAAACTAATACAATAATAGCTTTGTTTTTTTTGGTTTTTGCCTTTTCCGCTTATTCCAAAGACAATGAAACTAAATCAAAAAATTGTCACTTCATTTTACAAAAAGAAATTCTTTTTCATAATTTGGCAATTAAGTCTGTTAGCCAAACTAGATCAGGAAATATAAAAGTATTCCTAAAGGGAGGTCAAGAGATAAGATTTCAGCAACATAAATTGGTAGATCAACTTTATCGTCTCAATTTATTTTTAATTTCAAAAGAATCAAAAAAATTAATAAATAATTTTCAATCCATAGATCTTAGATATAAAACTAAGATTGCAATTAACTATTTCTAATGGCTGCTAATAATTATCAAAATATAAAAATTGGAATTGATATAGGAACTTCAAAAGTAGTATGCCTTATCGCAGAGTCTTCGCCCGATGGAATAAATGTCATTGGTCTTGGTTCTCATCCTTCTAAAGGTCTGAGAGACGGCGTAGTAGTCGATATTGATTCCACAGTAAATGCAATAAGACAGGCTACTGAGCGAGCAGAGATGATGTCAGGAATTGCAGTTAATAAAGCATATGTAGGTATATCAGGAGGAAGTTCTTGTGGTTTAAATTCAGAAGGCGCCGTTCAAATTAGAGATAGAAAGGTCAAGGCTAGCGATGTAGATAAAGTAATCAATTCGGCGGGCGCGCAAAGTATTTCGGAAGGACATAAAATGTTACACATTCTGCCTAGAGACTTTTTGATTGATCAGCAAAGTGGAATAAAAGAACCTTTGGGAATGGCTGGAGTAAGACTAGAGGCAAAAGTTCATCTTGTTACCTGTAGTAAAAATGCTGCAGAAAATATTGATTCTTGTATGAAAGCGTGCGGAATATCTGTTGAAAATTATATTTTAGAGCAGCTGGCATCAAGTTATTCTGTTCTTACCGAGGATGAAAAGAAATTAGGAGTATGTCTAATTGATCTTGGAGGAGGGACCTCAGATGTCGCAATTTTCATGGATGGATCTATCAGTCATACTGTAAATATTCCTGTGGGTGGAGACCATGTTACAAATGATATTGCTAGAGCTATTCAAACTCCTACAAATCAAGCAGAAGAATTAAAGAAAAAATATGGTTGTGCATCTAGCGCTCTTACTAGGGAAGGTGAGCAAATATCTTCTCCCTCAATTAATGGAAGAACAGATAAAGTTTTTTCTAGGCAAGCTTTATCCGATGTTATTGAACATCGATATGCTGAGATTTTTAATTTTATAAAACAAAGACTTGGAATAAGCGATTTTTCACAAGTATTGCCAGCTGGAATTGTATTAACAGGAGGAGCATCGAAAATAGAAGGAATATCTCAATTGGGAGAAGAAATATTTCAAATTCCTGTCAGGGTCGGGCAGCCAAGCGGATTAATAGGACTAACAGATATATTAAAAAATCCAATTTACTCTACTGCAGTTGGATTAGTTTTATATGGACAAAAAGAAAGTGAAGAAGATTATCTAGATTTTGCATTTACTAGAAATAAAGGCTTAGTAAATCAAGCATTTAAATGGATTCAAAATAACTTTTAAATTTTATAGGAGGCAACTATGAACTGGAAAGTAATTGAAAAAACTGGGAAACCAGGCGCTCTAATTAGAGTAGTTGGAGTAGGAGGTTGTGGTGGTAACGCTGTTGATCACATGGTTAAAAGTGGACTAGAAGGAGTGGAAACACTTGCAATAAATACCGATAGCCAAGCTTTAGAAAAAAGTAAGGCCGACGTTAAGCATATGTTGGGCGAACTCACTAATAGCGGTCAAGGAGCAGGAGCAAAACCAGAAGTTGGAAGAGAAACTGCTTTAGATGATTATGATCGTTTAGAAGCTCTTTTAGAAGGTTCTGATATGGTATTTATTGCTGCAGGAATGGGAAAAGGGACAGGAACAGGAGCATCTCCTATTGTCGCACAAGTAGCAAAATCTATTGGAGCTTTAACTGTAGCTGTTGTCACAAAGCCATTAAAACTAGAAAGAAAAGACGAAATTGCTGAAAAAGGTATTGAGGCGCTTAGGTCTGAAGTTGATTCTCTAATTACGATCCCTAATCAAAAATTAACTGAGGTTTTTGGAGGGGACTGTGATTTTACTGAAGCTTTTGCCCATGGAAATGACGTTTTATTAGGAGCTGTCAGAGGAATTTCAGATATTATCACAAGCGTTGGGACCGTTAATGTTGATTTTCAGGACGTCAAAACTGTAATGTCTGAACAAGGTACTGCAATGATGGGGACTGGTATTGCTTCTGGACATAGTAGAGCTTTGGATGCTACTACGGATGCTATTGGAAGCCCTTTACTTGAAGACATCAGTTTGCAAAACGCCAAAGGTATATTAGTAAATATGACTGGAGGAGAAAAGGTAACTATTGGAGAAATAGAAAAAATTCTTGAGCAAGTTAACGAATTTGCTGCGGAAGGAGTTCAAATAATTCATGGAGTTGCAATTGACAAAACAATGAATAAAGACGATCTCAAAGTTACAATCGTAGCTACTGGTCTTGGGGATGGAAAGAAAAAATCAAGTTTTGGTTCAGATGCAATGGGAATAAGAGATTCCTCAGTCTCATCAATAAACTCGGTCAAGCCTATCAATGATCTACAGGAAATTGAAACAGAGGCTTCATTAGATTATCTTGATGTGCCTTCATTTGTTAAACGTCAAATAGACTAGTTTGAATTTTGAACTTACAAGCAAGTATAGAGAATTAATAGTTTGGTTCTTTATATTTTGCTTGTTGATTTCATTACCAGTAAGATTTTATTTTCTTATGAAGTAGGAATACAAGTAAATGATTTTTCCTTTGATCCATCTCATATTTCTTTAATATCAAAAATTTTAGATATTGATTCAAAAAATCTTAAAAATAAGCTTTCTAATAAAAAAAGGAAATATATAGTTTTGAATCACAATGCTTCCCAAGATGAACTCAATAAACTCAAAGAAGAAAAAATTCCTGGAATTACAAGTATTTATAAATATAAAAGAAGCTATCCAGAAGGAGAAATCCTATCTCAGGTTATAGGACTTACAAACTTCGAAAATAATGGACAAGAGGGTATTGAGTTATCGGTAAATAAAAAATTATCTGGTAAAGATGGTTTTAAAAAATATGTTAGGACAAATAAAGGTGAAATTATTGAAACTCAAATAATTCCACCAAATCATGGGCAGGATATTCAAACAACATTGGATGCAAAACTTCAATATCTTGTATACCAAGAATTAAAAAAGGCTTTTGATTATTATAAAGCTTCATCCGCATCGGCAATCTTGGTAGATTTGAAATCTAAGGACATTTTAGCAATGGCCAATTATCCTAGTTTCAATCCGAACGATAGAAGAGGTATGAATCCAAATCTTTTAGCAAATAGATCAGCTACAGATTTATTTGAACCTGGTTCTACAGTAAAACCACTTGCTATAGCAGGGTTGCTTCAAGAAGATGTTATTTACAAAGATATAATAATTAAAACTTCTCCAGGATATATTGAGTATGAGGGTTATTTGACCAGTGATTTTAAAGATTATGGAACCCTAAATTTGTCTGATGTTATTTCTAAATCGAGTAATGTTGCTATGGTTAAACTTTGTGACAAATCAAATTCAGAAGAAATAATAAAGAATTTTTACAAATGGGGTTTTGGAAAATATATAAATGAAATTTTTATTTCAAATAGAGAGGGTTATTTGCCTTCGAGTGCAGACTTGTCAGCAAGAGAAAAGGTAAGTTTATGCTATGGCTATGGACTTCAAGTTACTTTAATTCAATTAGTAGGAGCTTATACTGCTTTGTTTTCAAATGGGCAATTTCAAGGATTAAATTTAATTTCTGGATCTTATAACGGGAATGAAAATGAAATAATTTCGTCAGAAATTGCAGAGGAAATAAAAATTATGCTTTCTGACGCTGTGAATCAAGGTACAGGAAGAAATGCTTTAGTAAAGAATACTAGAATTATCGGTAAAACTGGAACCACAAAAAGGTTAACCAACGAGGGATATAATGAAAAATCTTTTAACGCAAGTTTTATTGGAATGGCCGAGTTAGATGATCAAGATTATGTTTTGGGTATTTTAGTTAGAGACGCAAAAGAAAATGGGGAAGGCGGAGGCCAAGTTGCAGCGCCTGTATTTTCAAAAATAATAAAAAGCATACAAAATACTCTCTAATGAAATTAAAAGAATTATTGCCTGATTATTTAGGAAAAGTTTCTGATGATAAGTTAAACTCAGTATCTTTAAACTCTCAAGAGATATCTAAGGGGGACTTATATATTTCTATAGCAAAAGACGTTTCCCTTCAAAAAAAATATTGTCAGGAAGCTCTAAAAAATGGAGCTAGTTTTGTGTTGACTAATAACCTTTCGATTGAAAATTTACCTAAAAAGATTATTTTTGTTAAAAACTTAGAAAAAAAGCTTGGACTATTAAGTAACAAAATTTACGAAAACCCTTCAAAAAAAATTACAGTTTTTGGAATAACTGGAACTAATGGGAAATCATCTGTTTCTTATTATTTATTTCAATTATTTAATCAAATCAAAATGAGTAGTGGGTTAATTTCTAATGTTAATTTAAAAAATCCTGGAATTTGCATTTCAAAATTAACTACCCCAGATATTTTTAGCTTAAATAAAATTCTAAATAACTTTTTGCTGAATAAAAAAGAGGCTGCCATATTTGAAGTTTCTTCTCATGGAATAAAACAAAAAAGAGTAGAAGGAATAAGTTTTGATTATGGATGCTTAACAAGTTTTTCAAGAGATCATCTCGATTATCATTCATCGATGAAAGAATATGAAAAAGTAAAAGAATCTTTTTTTGCAGATAATAAATTTAAAGGGGGGGTTATAAACGCAGATTCAAAAGTTGGTAAAAGAATACTTCTAAAAAACAAAGAATTCTTATCAATATCGATGGAAGATAACAAATCAGATATTTTTATAGATAAGAATAAAGGTAAAAAAGTCATTAATTCACCGTGGGGAAATTTAGAAATCCCAAATCAAATTTTTGCAGACCATAAAATGTTAAATATTGCCGCTGCTTTAGGACTTTTCTGCCTTTCTTCAAATAAAATTAATTTAAGCAAACTAAATTTAGAGAAGATTAAAGATTTACCAGGTAGACTGGAAAAAATTAATGTTGCTTTAAATAAAGATTGCTATATTGACTACGCACATACTCCTGATGCACTGGAAAAAGTTCTTCAATCCTTAAAAAATAAATATCAAGGAAACTTAATATGTTTATTCGGTTGCGGAGGAGATCGAGATCAGGGCAAAAGAGTTTTGATGGGGTCGGTTGCCGATTCATTGGCAGATAAAATTATTTTAACAAATGATAATCCAAGGTTTGAAAATCCAAATCAGATTGTTATGCATATATCTGAGGGAATAAAAAATATTAAAAAAGTAAAAATAATTACTGATCGAACAAAAGCCATTAAATATGGTCTAAAACTTCTAAAGGAAGAAAAGGAAGAATCAGTATTGTTGCTTGCAGGAAAGGGACATGAGTCTAATCAAGAAATCAAAAGAAAAACTATTTATAGTAACGACTATGAAATAGTTAGGAGCTTTATTTAATTGTTAATAGAACATAAATTAAGCAATGTCTCAAAAATCGGCGAATCTAACTTAATTGGAAACGATACTTTTTTTAAAAATATTTCAACCGATACCAGAGCCATATCAAAAGGGGATATTTTTTTAGCATTAGGCGGGTCAAATTACGATGGACATGATTTTATCAATGAAGCTTTTGATAAGGGGGCTAGTTGTGTAATTTCTGAAAAAGACTTAACTGGAAAAACATACATCAAAACTGAAAATAGTTTTTTATTTCTGGAGAAATTAGCTAATTTTCAAAGGTCAAAATTTAAGAAACATATTATTGCCATCACAGGAAGCAATGGTAAGACTTCGACTAAGGAAATTCTTTTTCAAATAATTCATGGATTATATGAAAAGAAAGATTGTGTATTTAAATCTCCAGGAAACTGGAACAATAAATTAGGTTTATATTTATCTTTGCTCGGTCTAAAAAATAATCACGAATTAGCTATTTTTGAGATTGGCACCAATGCCGTAGGAGAGATAAAAGAATTGGCATCTTTTTTAAAACCCAATATAGGAGTTATCACAAATATTGGCATTTCTCATTTAGAAGGATTGAAAAGTATAGATGGTGTTTTCGAAGAAAAAACAGACCTTTTTAGTTTTGTTTCATCAAAGGGAACGTGCCTGATAAGGGCTAAAGATGAATATTTAGAAAAAGCAAAAGAAAAAGCAAAAAAAAGAAAAAAAATATTTTTAGGAATTAAAGAAACCCAAAGTTTCGATCAAAACTTTGAGATGGCTGAGGCTGTAATTTCTTGTCTGCCAGATAAAATTAAAAAAAAATATCATTCTTCAAAACAAAACATTGAAGATCTTGAAAAAAAATCAACCGTCCCTGGTAGACAAAAATTACTGATTGGAAAAAATAAAGTTAATTTGATAGATGATACTTACAATGCAAATCCCGATTCTTTTCGCGCTGCTTTCCAAAAAATAAGAACAATGTCTTATAAAAATAAAATCTGCGTAATGGGAAAAATGAATGAACTTGGAGACCAATCTCAATATTTTGAAGATCAAGTTATAAAAGATGCTTTAAAAACATTTGATCAAGTTATAGCTCTCAATTTAGATTCAAATATTAAGGCTAAAAATTTTAAAATTGTAAATTCAAAATCAATTTTTAAAAATCTAGAAATGTTTATTAATAAAGATTCGGTAATTCTCTTTAAGGCGTCTAGATCAGTTAAAATGGAGGAGATAGTTAAACTATTTTTATAAGATGTTTTTACCATTATTAGATTATCTTGCAGAAAGTTATGGTCCATTTAGAGTTTTTAACTATTTAACTTTTAGAGCGATACTTTCAACCTTAACTGCTTTGGTGTTCTGTCTTTTTTTTGGTAATCCAATAATAAAATTTTTAAAAAGTAAAAATTATGGTCAGGTAATAAGATCAATAGGACCAGAATCACATTTAGAAAAAGGAGGAACTCCTACTATGGGAGGCATCTTAATACTAGCTGCTATCATTTTTTCTTGCCTATGTTGGGGAGATTTAGAAAGTAAATTTTTATGGATTTTATTATTCATAATTTCATCGTTCGGAATTATTGGATTTTTGGACGATTATTTAAAATTAAAAAATCAAAGCAGTGATGGGTTATCAAGCAAAAGTAAGCTTTTTTGGCAATTCTCTTTTGCCACAATTGCAGTTTTAATTTTATATTTTTCCGCTGAAACTACACAAGAAACAAGCTTGATACTTCCTTTTTTTAAAGAATTCTCTCTAGAATTAGGAATTTGGTTTATCTTTCTATCTTTGTTTGTAATTGTCGGAACAAGCAATGCTGTTAACCTTACTGATGGATTAGATGGTTTGGCGATAATGCCTTCAGTTATGGTAGCTGGAGGATTAGGAGTTGTCGCTTATATGTCAGGAAATATAATTCTTTCTGATTATTTAAACATTCCATATTTACCAAACTCAGGTGAAATTTTAATCGTATGTGGAGCGCTCATAGGTGCTGGAATTGGATTTTTATGGTTCAACACCTATCCTGCACAAATATTCATGGGAGATGTAGGATCGCTTTCTTTGGGAGCAGCAATAGGGACAATTGCTGTAATGGTAAGACAAGAAGTAATTTTAGCTATTATGGGAGGAGTATTTGTTATGGAAACTTTATCTGTAATTATTCAAGTTATTTCATTTAAATTGAGAGGTAAAAGAGTATTTAAAATGTCTCCTATTCATCATCATTTTGAATTATCTGGATGGGCGGAACCCAAAATTATAGTTAGATTTTGGATTATTACCTTGATATTAGTTTTGTTTGCTCTTGCAACTTTTAGGCTGAGATAGATTTTGAGGTGTTTTAGATGGAATCTGTCTTAATTCTTGGAACAGGTTTGACAGGACGATCAGTCGCAAGATACCTAAAAGATAAATTTCTTTTTAATTTTTTTGATACTAGACCTAAAGAAGAACTCTCCCAGGTTTTTATTGATAATCGAGAGTTTTTAGAGAACTTGAAACCTTATGATCAAATTGACTTAAATAATTATTCGCGGGTTATTTGCTCTCCAGGATTTGATATAAAACATAAGATTTATCAAAATATTATTAGAAAAAAAATTCCGATAGAAACAGATATTGAAATTTTTACTAATAGACATGATTCCAAAAAAATATTGATCACCGGAACTAATGGAAAGTCATCTGTCTGTTCGATGTTAGAAACAATTTTAACTAATAAAGGTTTTAAAGCCAAAGCAATGGGCAATATTGGGTTACCTGTTTTGGACTGCATTGAAGAAAGTTTAGATTATTCTCTCATAGAGGTTTCAAGCTTCCATTTAAAAATAAGTAATAATTTAAATTGCGACGTCGCAATAATCTTAAACATCACTGAAGATCATTTGGATTACCATGAAACATTTGAGGACTATTTAATAACAAAGAATTCTATCTTTAAAAAAGCAAAAGTTAGAATTGGAAATGAAGCTAATAAACATGATATTTCTGAAGTAGATATTCTTTTTAATACTAATAATTTAGAAATTGAAGAACAAAATTTAAATGCGATCAAAGCTATTTTAAAATCTTTAAATCTGGAAATTGATTTAACGAATTCTCTTGAAAATTACTCAAAACTACAACACAGATTCGAAATTTTTCATAAAGACAAAAAAAGAAGGATTTTCATAAATGATTCTAAAGCAACAAATATTGGCGCTGCAAAAGAAGCAATTAAGAGTGCAAAAAAATTAGGAGAGGTTAGTGTTTTATGTGGCGGCAGAGGTAAGGGAGTTAATTTTAATGAATTTTCAAATTTTTTATCAAAAAATTGCAAAAATATTATTTTATTTGGTGAGGACAAGGATCAAATTAAAAGAAACATTTCAAAAGAAAAATTATTTGAAGCTAAAGATCTAAAAGAAGCTACTGAAATTGCAAAAAAAATAACTCTTTCAGATGAAGTAATCCTTTTGTCACCAGCTTGTTCAAGTTTTGATGCTTTTTCAAGTTATGAAGAAAGGGGACATGTTTTTAAAGAAATGGTCTTAAATGAATAAAATTAATAAACAATCTCTTTTGCAAAGAATACTTCTTGGAGAACTTTATAGAAACTATGAATTAAAAGATTTTGATTGGGGCATTATCTTCTCAGTATTTTTTCTTACTTTATTTGGCATAATTATGGTCTCTTCCGTTTCTCTTCCATTAACCGAAGGAAGTTTTTCTTTGATTATTTCTCACATAAGCAAAGTAATAATTTCTTTGATTATTTTTTTACTTATATTTAGGTTTCCAATAAATTTTTGGTCGAAAGTAGATATTCAAATTTTATTAATTGCTTTCTTTTTACTTTTTTTAGTCTTTGCACCGATTATCGGACAAGAGGTAAATGGTGCAAATCGATGGATAAGGGTTTTTGGGTTCTCTATACAACCCTCAGAATTAATGAAATTTGCTTTGATAATTTATATTTCTTCCTATTGCTCAAGGAGATTAGATGAGTTTAAAGAAAAATGGTTAGGTTTTTGGAAACCAATTCTGGTAGTTGTTATGGCAATATCTCTTGTTCTATTTGAACCTGATCTCGGTTCATCAGCAGTTATCTTTGTAGTTGCTTTAAGTATCATGTTTATCGCAGGAGCACCTCTAAGACACCTTTTCGTAATTTTTTCTTTAGGAATGTCAGTTTTTATATTAATGATATTAACTGTCCCATGGAGGATGAAAAGAATTTTAAGTTTTATGAATCCTTGGGATACTTATCAAAATGAAGGTTGGCAACTCTCCCATTCTTTGATTGCCTTTGGGAGAGGAGATTGGTTTGGTGTTGGTTTAGGAGAAAGCCTTCAAAAATTACATTATCTCCCCGATGCTCAAACCGATTTTATTTTTGCGATCATAGCCGAAGAAATGGGACTACTTTTTTGTATCTTTTTAGTAGCACTTTTTTCTTTTCTAATTTTTAAATGTTTTTACATAGGCAGGTTAGCAAGACATGCTAATTATTATCTTGGTTCCTACATTGCCTATGGCGCTGGCATCTGTATTGCCCTTCACGTATTCATAAATATTGGAGTTTCTAGCGGCATGCTACCCACCAAAGGGATTACTCTTCCTTTTATAAGTTTTGGCGGCAGCAACCTTTTACTTATGTTTGCATTAATTGCATTAGTGCTAAGGATTAATTTTGAGATTTCAGAATCTTTTACTAACAAGAATAAAATTTTAAATGTCTAAGTTAGAAAAAATTTATATTCTTTCGGGAGGTACCGGGGGACATGTATATCCAGCAAAAGTGGTAGCTGAAAAATTTCTATCTGAAGAAACCGAAGTGATATGGATCGGTACCTCAAGGGGACCAGAAAAAAAAATTGCTGAAAATTTAAATATTAAATTTATAAAAATCCCATTATCAGGATTTAGAGGAAAATCGTCGGTTTCAAAAATTAAAGCGCTTATTGCTTTCATACTGACTGGAATTTACCTGTTTATAAAAATTAGGCCATTTAAATTTTTTTCTAAAAACGAAATTCCTTTATTAGCTTTTGGTGGTTATGTTTCTTTAGCAGCTTTTTTTTATTTTAAAGGCCCTGTTTACCTTCAAGAACAAAATACCATTCCAGGTTCGGTATCAAGGCTTTTAGTTAGCACAAAAAAAGTAAAAAAAGTTTTTTGTGGCTTCAAGCAGGCCCAAATTTATTTTGAAAAAATATCCAATCAGAAAGAAATTCAAATTATCCTCTCAGGTAATCCAATAAATCCAAAAATTTACAATTTGTATCATGAAAAAAAAATAAATTTTCCAAAAGATCATGTTTTAAGGATTTTAATTTTAGGAGGCAGTCAGGGTTCTAAAAATCTTAACCGTTTATTACCGAAAGCCTTATCTCAAGTTGAAAATTTATCTATTAAACATCAATGTGGGAAAAATAACTTTAAAGATACCGAGAATTTCTATAAAGAAAATAAAATTCATGAAACAGAATTTGAAATAATCGAGTACATAGAAAATATTCACCATTTCTACGAATGGGCAGATATTATAATTTGTCGCGCTGGAGCGCTTACAGTTTCAGAGATTTCAGCATCAGGTTCTTTGGGAATTTTTATTCCTTTGCCATGGGCAATAGATAATCATCAGTTTTTTAATGCTAAACACTTAAGTGATTTAAATGCTGGATTTCTAATAGAAGAAGATGAAAATATGGAAAAGAGTGTTGTAAAAGTTCTAAATGATATTAAAGGTGAAAACAAAGAAAAATTAGCAATGATGAGAGAAAACTCATTTAGAGCAGCAATAAAGCATCCGGAAGAAATTATTCATGAAGAAATAATGAGACCTTAATGAAAAAAATAAAAAATATTTACTTAATTGGAATTGGTGGAGCTGGCATGAGTGGAATAGCAGAAATTCTATTAAATTCTGGTTATAAAGTTTCAGGATCTGATAATGCCTCATCATTGATAACTTCAAGATTACAAAATCTAGGGATCAATGTTTATGACAAGCATGATTCTGAAAATTTAAAAAATATTGATCTCATAGTTTATTCATCAGCAATTTCTGAAGACAATCCAGAAATGATCCATGGTAAAAAAATGGGAATTCCGATAATTAGAAGAGCTGAAATGTTAGCTAATTTAATGAATTTAAAGAAGAGTATAGCCATTGCAGGCAGTCATGGAAAAACCACAACTACATGTATTCTTGCTCATATATTTACTAAATGTAACCTTGATCCAACATATATTATCGGTGGAAAAATAAAATCTTTTGAGTCCAATGCTGCGCTTGGTAAAGGACCTCACATTTTAGCTGAAGCTGACGAAAGTGACGGTTCCTTTCTATCATTAAGACCAAACAATTTAATTATTACGAGTATTGATAATGATCATTTAGAAACTTACGATGGAGACTTCAAAAAGTTAAAAGAAGCATTTAAAGAATTTGCTATGAATGTTCCATTCCAAGGAAAAATTGTTTTTTATGGAGACAGCAAAGAATTAGTAAAGTTAATTAAAAAAGTTCCAAGGAATTTTATAAGTTACGGTTTTAAAAAGACGAACGATTTTCAAATCACAGATCTCACGCAATCTATTGAAGGATGTAAATTTAGCTTAAAAAATAATTTGGATAATTCTAATCTTAAATTTTCTGTCCCCTTACATGGGGAGCACAATGTGCTGAATGTTGTAGCCTCCATTATTATGAGTATTGAAGAGGGAATAAAAATTAAAGACATTTCAGAAGCTTTATTGTCTTGCAAGACAGTCGAGAGGCGTTTTGAGGTAATTTCAAATAATATTTTTAATAAGGGAATAACTCTTATTGATGACTATGGACATCATCCTAAAGAAATAAGTGTAACTTTAGAGACGGTAGATAAAATTTGGAAAAATAATAAAAAAATAGTTATTTTCCAACCCCATAGATATTCAAGGACTAAAGCTTTATTTGAAGAATTCGTGGAAATTCTATCGAAAATCGATGATTTGATTTTATTGGATGTTTATCCAGCAAGCGAAAAGATTTTAAAAGGTTACGAAAGTATCGATTTATATAAAGCAGCAAATAAGAGAAATAATATTATCAAAGCTGAAGGAGTAGAGGATGCTTTAAAGAAACTTAAAGAGCTTGTAAGTGATCATTCATTAATCCTTACACAAGGAGCAGGAAATACATCTACTCTGGCAAAACTTATATCGGAATATCAATGAAAGATCTTAAATCATTAAAAATAGGAATTTTGTATGGAGGTTGGTCTGCTGAAAGAGAAATTTCTATTAACAGTGGAAAAACAGTACTCAATTGCTTATTAGAAAATGGCTATAAAGCTGAACTTATTGATTTGGTTTCTGAAGAAATTGCAACCAAAGAAAAAACATACGAAGGTGTTGATTTGGCCTTTATTTTAGTTCACGGAAGAGGAGGAGAAGATGGGTTTCTACAAACCTTTTTAGATAAAATTAATATAACTTATACAGGCAGTAACGCGCTTTCCTCAAAATTAGGAATGAATAAAATTTCAACGAAGAGAATATGGCAGAGATCAAATATTTGCTCTCCAAATTTTGTCGAATTTAATAATAACTTCGAAGAAATTCTAAACCTATCAAAAAAAGTGGTAGTCAAGCCTGCTAGTGAGGGCTCTAGTTATGGAATCTCAATAATTGAAAATAAACTAGCAAGTTTAATTAATGCAATAGAAGAAGCAAAAAAATTTGATGAAGATATATTAATCGAAGAATATGTTGAAGGAAATGAGTTAACGGTTTCAATTATAGATAATCATGCATACAGTCCTTTAGAAATAATTCCCAATTCTGATTATTATGATTTCGATGCAAAATATAATCAAAAAGATACAATTTATAAAAAAGCTGTCTTAGAAAAAAAGAGAGAGATTTTTTTAAAAAAAGAAGCGATTAAATGTTTTGAAACTATCGGTTGTTCAGGTTGGGGAAGAATTGATTTAATAGACAATGGTAAAGATTTTTATTTCTTAGAAGTAAACACTGTTCCTGGTATGACTGAAAAGAGTTTAGTTCCTAAATCAGCAAATTTTGATAATGAGTCTTTTATTTCTATTTTGGAAAAAATCATAAAAAAAGCTATTGCTTAACTAGTTATTATAAAATACACTTCGCGAACTTTCCTTGCTTCTACTGCATTTAGCATAAAGGCATTAACCAAAAGGATTGAACATGAACCATTACGAATTATTATTTATTGTAAATCCTCAATTATCGAAAGATTCTAAACTTTTTGATAAATGTAAAGAACAAATATCTTCTATTAGCGGAATATTGCATAGAGCTGAAGATATTGGATTAAGGGATTTAGCTTATCAAATAGACGATTGTTCAAAAGGGCATTATTTTTTATTAAATTTTGAATGTTTACCTAATGATTTACAAGAAATTGAATCATTATTTAAATTTGATGAAACTATCCTGAGATCATCCATAGTTAAAAAGAGAAAGGCCGAAACAGAAACTTCAGCACTAATGTCTCAAACAAAAAATAGTCAAGTTAATGTTGAGAAAACTTTAAGTGAGAATGCTAAAACGGATGGAAAAGCTGAAATTAATTCAGAAGAAATAATTGAAAATACAGAACTTTCTGATGAACAGGAGGATAAATAAATGAAAAGGAAATTTGATAAGAAAAAGTCTAGAAATCAAAATTCTGATAATCTATTGAATAAGAAAAGAGTTTGCCAATTTTCTGCAGCAAATGTTGAAGAAATTGATTACAAAGATGTTGATTTACTCTCCAAGTTTATTAACGAGTCAGGAAAAATCTCTCCTGCAAGGATGACAGGAACAAGCGCAAAATACCAAAGACAACTTACAACCGCCATAAAAAGAGCGAGACTTTTAGCTTTACTTCCTTACACAGACAGTCATAACAGTTAAATTATGAAAATTATTTTGAAAGAAACTATTACAGGCCTTGGTTCTCCTGGAGACCTTGTGGATGTTAGATCTGGTTATGGTAGAAATTTTTTACTTCCTCAAGGAAAAGCAATTCCAGCAAATGACGAAAATCTCAAGGTTTATGAAGCTGAAAAAGCAGAATTAATGAAAGCAGAAGAACAAAAAATTACATCTGCGAGAGAAATATATGAAAAATTAAATGATCTTAGTTTGGAATTAAAAGTTGCTGTATCTGAAGAAGGAGTAATGTATGGTTCTGTTGGGACCAAAGAAATTTCAGAAGGACTTGAAGCTCAAGGCTTTGAGGTAGAAAGACAATCTATAAGATTACCTGATGGGTCTCTAAAGGAAGTTGGTGAATCAAAAATTGATATTGAACTTCATGCAGAAGTTATAGCTTCAATAAATTTGTCTATAAAAGCCGAATAAATTAAATTCTTATTTGTTTTAAACTCTTTCTAATGGGAGAATACTTTGCTGTCTTATGAGAAATGAATTTGAGCAACCTACATCAATTGAAGCAGAGAAAGCAGTCTTAGGTGGAGTGCTTTTGGACCCAGAATTATGGGACTCTGTTGCAGTTTTAATAGAAGAAGACGATTTTGCGTTAACTGAACACAGACTAATATTCAAAGCAATTAAAAAACTTCATAATCTCGGCATCAAATTAGATACTGTTACTTTGATAGAGTCTTTAACATCGGACCCTGACGTTTCTTCCGTCAGAGGGTTCGACGAAAAAGAATATATCAAAAAATTAGCGGTTGAAACTCCAGGGGTAGCAAACTTTTCTAATTATGCTGAAATAATTAAACAGACTTCAAGTTTAAGAAAACTAATTTCTACTGCGACTGATATAAGTAAGCTGGCAAGTGAAACTGACTCATTAGAAAGTGAAACAGCATTTAGTTCTGCGGAAAATAAATTAGTTAAATTACGAGATTCTTTAGACAGAAAACATGGACCCAAATTAGCTGCAGATTTGATACAGCCTGTTTGGGATAATATGGAAAAAACTTCTAAATCTGATTCCCCTTTAGTAGGGTTTAGTACTGGGTTTAGAGACTTAGACAACATCACTTTAGGTCTTCAGGAAGGAGACTTGATTCTAGTTGCTGGCAGACCAAGTATGGGAAAAACAGCTTTTGCACTCAGTATGGCAGCAAACTTTATCCAAAATGGATTGCCAGTTTTATTTTTTAGCATGGAAATGTCTAATAGATCAATTATGTATAGACTTCTTTCAATTATTTCTAAAG
>LULK01000467.1_pt1 | contig 16349 bp, 15 predicted proteins | sample 728181 | NCBI WGS metagenome assembly LULK01 (sample SAMN03860291, study PRJNA289734) | marine metagenome | biome: seawater column; feature: ocean; material: water; isolation source: Red Sea water column Station 169 - depth 10m | place: Saudi Arabia: Red Sea | collected 2011-10-15 | depth 10 m | reverse complement strand
CTATTGGAACACCCATCGATGAATATTTGAATCCAAAAGCCAACGTTTTTTTGGATTCCATAGAAGAAATAAAACCTTATTTATCAAAAGAACAGCTTTTAGTTATCAGAAGTAGCGTTTATCCGAGAATCATAAAAAGCTTAATAAAGTCTTTTGGAAAAAAATATGAAATTGCATATTGCCCTGAAAGAATTCTGCAGGGCTATGGAATAACTGAACTTCAAGAGCTGCCTCAATTGGTTTCAGGATCGTCAAGAAGAGCCATTAAATTGGCAACCAGTTTGTTTTCTAGATTGACTGAATCTATAGTTGAATGCTCAATAGAAGAGGCTGAACTAATAAAACTATTTTCTAATTCTTGGAGATATATTCAATTTGCAACGGCAAACCAGTTTTATAAATTAAGTAATGATTATGGTGTTGATTACAATCAAGTAAGAAAAAAAATGGTTCAAGGTTATAAGCGTGCTGAAGGAATACCTCAAGCTGGATTCGCCGCAGGCCCTTGCCTTCTAAAAGATACAATGCAGCTTTCAAATTTTTCAGGTAATAATTTTCTTCTAGGGCAGGCCGCGATGAACGTAAATGAGGGAATGCCTAAATATATTTTAGATAATATTGAAAAAGATATTCCAATTTTTAAAAAGAAGATAGGAATTTTAGGTATGGCTTTCAAGCCAAACGTTGATGATATAAGGGACTCATTGTCATACAGAATAAAAAAAGAAATATTATTCAGAGGAGGAGAGGCATTATGTACTGACCCTTTCGTAGATGATAAAAATTTACTTCCTTTGGATGAGGTTTTAAAGAAGTCAGATTATTTAATTCTTGCAACTCCACATTCTGCATATGAAAAATTAAATACTTCAAAAAAAATTTTTACTTTATGGGATATCAATCAATGAAAACTTTAGTCACTGGTTCAAATGGATTTATTTCAGGATATTTGGTGCAAGACCTCTTAAATAATGGCCACGAAGTTATTGGCTTAGATAATTTTTCAAAATATGGAAAAACCGAAAAAAGCTATGCCTCTCATCCAAATTTTACTGAGATTGAAGGAGATGTTAAGAATGTTGATTTATTAAAAGAATTAATACAGGATTGCGATCATTTTGTAGCTGCGGCAGCTATGATTGGCGGTATATCTTATTTTCACGAATTTGCTTATGATCTAATTGCAGAAAATGACAGGATTGCTGCTTCTTCATTTGATGCGGCTATTTGGGCATTTTTGAATAAAAGACTTAAAAAGATAACAGTTATGTCATCTTCTATGGTGTTCGAATCTTCAACAAAATTTCCAACCCCAGAAGGTGCAGAATTGTCATCACCACCACCTCTGTCGACATATGGATTTCAAAAACTTTCGCTTGAATTTTTTGCAAAAGGTGCATTTCAGCAATATGGTCTCCCTTACACAATAGTAAGACCATTCAATTGTATAGGTATTGGTGAAAAAAGAGCTTTAAATGATGCTGATATTAAATCTGGAAATATAAAACTTGCCCTGAGTCATGTAGTTCCAGACTTAGTTCAAAAAGTTCTTAAAGGTCAAGATCCTTTAAGAATTCTCGGTAAGGGAGAACAAATTAGACATTACACCTATGGTGGAGACTTAGCAGAAGGTATAAGATTTTGCATAGAAAATCCCAAAGCAATAAATGAAGATTTTAATATTTCAACTGATAAATCAACCTCTGTAAAAGAGCTTGCAGAAGTAATATGGAAAAAAATTCATCCTAATAAACCTTTAGAAATAGTATCTGATCCTGCATATGAACATGACGTTCAAAAAAGAGTACCAGATGTTTCAAAAGCAAAAAAAATATTAGGATTTTCTGCTAACACGTCTTTAGAAGATGCATTAGATGAAATTATTCCTTGGATAAGGGAACAAATTAAACTCGGAGGGATTTAATTTCACATAAAGATAAAGTCTTATTTGTTTGTGACAGAGTTCCACAAACCTATCATGGAGGAGCATCAATAACATCCTTTGCAATAATCAAGTCTCTTTTGGAAAAGTATGAAGAGGTTCACTTGGCTTATTTTATGGATAATGAAGGCCTATGGGGAGATCAAACCGATGATCAATTTATAGAGGAGCTAATTAAAATGGGACTTAATGGAGTTTCTAAACTTCAAAATGAAAATAAAAAAATAAATTTCAGAGCAAAGCTAATTCCAGGTTTCAGATATGAAAAAAGCCTACTTAAGAAAATTGAGGAAATTGATCCTTCAATTCTTGTTGGTTATCACTGGGATGCATTAGCAATGATTTCAAAATCAGATTATTCTTTAACCAAAATTGGATTTGTAGGAGATCCTCTTGATGGACCATTTTCACTACGCTCAAAGTTTAATAAACGTTTTCATGTAAAAAATTCTTTTCTCTCAAATTTAAAAAGTCTTTTTATCATCTATTTTTTGAGACGATATATGCGAAGCATATTAAACTCAATGGATCTTTCTTTTGCTTTCGCTGCTCATCATGCTGAAGAATTATCTGTACTATCGAAAAAAAAATGTCGTTATATTCAAACTCCAATGCCATTGGAAAAATCTTCAAAGACAAAAAGCATAAAAAATACTAAAACCTTTTCAATTCTTTTATTGGGACATATGTTTGGTATCGCAACAAGACTTGGTATGGAGTATTTCATACATGAAATATATCCAGAGTTAAAAAGGCTTTTCTCATCAGAAGAAAATTTTTCAATAAACATAGTAGGGGACGGCAAGGATTCTTTACCAAGAGAACTAATCTCAGAATTTGATAAAAAGGAAATTAAATTTTTGGGACCAATTAAAGACTTAGATAGCATAATTGATGAATCTCATATTCTTTTAGTACCTATTCCTGTAGATCTTGGAATTAGAGTAAGGATACTAACTTCATTTTCAAAAAAACTTCCTGTTGTTTGTCATTATTCCAATTCAAAGGGAATACCTGAATTAAAAGATGGATTAAATTGTTTAATGTCAAATGATGCAAAAAATTTAGCTGAAAAATGCTATTTTGCATTTAAGAATCCAGAAAATATGCAAGAAATAGAAAAAAATGCATTCGATTTAGTGAAAAATAAATTTTCTGTTAATTTTTTTTCAAATACATTTCAATCTTTAATCGGAGAGAAAAATGCCTCTTAAAATTATTGCAGAAATTGGTTCAGTGCATGATGGATCTTTTGGCAATGCTAAAAAACTTATCGAACTCAGTTCCAACGTTGGAGCTGATATAGTCAAATTCCAGACACATTTGTCTGAGTTTGAGACTTCAAAAGATGCTCCGAATCCTCCTTATTTTTCTGATGAAAATAGGTTTGAGTATTTCGAGAGAACTGCTTTTGATAAAAAGCAATATAGTATGTTACCTCTTATAAAGTTCCTTCAGGAGAAGTAACTAATTTAGCTCTTTTGGAAAGATTAGCAGATACAAAAAAAACCATTTATCTTTCATCTGGCATGAGTAATTGGAAAGAGATAGAGCAAGCCATGGAAGTATTGCACTCAGACAAAACAATTTTAATGCAATGTAGTAGTGTTTACCCATGTCCCCCAAAAAAAGTCGGTTTGAATGTTATTCGTGAGATGAAAGATAAATTCGATGTAGAGGTAGGTTTTTCTGATCATACGGATTCTTTTTATGCGGGAATTATGGCCATAGGCTTTGGAGCAACAGTTATAGAAAAGCATCTTACATTTTCAAAAAAAATGTATGGCAGTGATGCTTTAAATGCAATGGAGCCTGAGGATTTCAAGAATTTTACAAAGGAACTAAGGGATGCTTTTCAAGCCATGGAGCATCCTGTCGATAAAGATAATTTGGAAGATTACATTGAAATGAAAAAAATTTTTGAAAAAAGTATTTATTTAAAAAAAGATATTAAAAAAGGTGAAAAAATTACTTTAGATCATTTAAGTTTTCTTAAGCCTGGTGATGGTATTTCATCTAGTAAATACAAAGAGATAATTGGAAGAGTTACAAAAAGAAATTTAAAAAAAGGGTCCCAACTTAATGAGTCAGAGATTAAATAAAAAAAAGATTGCAGTTGTCGTCGGATCTAGAGCTAATTACTCTAGTATTAAGTCTGCTATGGCTGCAATAAAAAAACACAGAAAACTTGAATTAGTAACAATTCTTTATGCTTCCGCAGTAATTGATAAATTTGGCAATGTATCCAATCTTATAAAAAAAGATGGCTTTAAAATTGATCATGAAATTTTTATGTTAGTGGAAGGTGAGAGTAATTTAACAATGGCAAAAAGTACTGGTCTTGGATTAATAGAGCTTTCTACAATCTTATATCAAGAGAAGCCTGATATTGTTGTGACTGTTGGAGATAGATTTGAAACCATGGCCACTGCGATAGCAGCAGCTTATATGAATATCCCTCTTGCACACACAATGGGAGGTGAAGTATCTGGAACTATTGATGAGAGTATAAGACATGCAATTACAAAGTTTTCTCATATACATTTTCCAGCAAGTCTAGATGCATATCAGAGAATCTTAAAGCTTGGAGAAAATAAAGATGATGTTTACTTGGTGGGTTGCCCTAGAATAGATTTAGTCAAAAGTATGCTAGGCAAAAAACCCAAAAATTTAAATAAAACGCTTAGAGAGGGGGTAGGACATAAAATAGACATTAATAAACCTTTTGTTTTGATATCCCAACATCCTGTCACTACAGAATATGATAATTCTGAAGAAGCCATCTTAAATACTTTAGAAGCTGTAAAAGAGACAGGACACCAAGCAATTTGTCTTTGGCCAAATTCTGATGCAGGTTCAGACTTGATTTCCAGAGGAATTAGGAAATTCAGAGAAAATAATGGTGATTTACATTTTAGATTTTTTAAAAATCTTCCCATCGATATCTACGTCCATCTAATGAGTAAAACTCTTTGTTTGGTAGGTAACTCTTCTAGCGGCATAAGAGAAGGAGCCTTTATTGGAACTCCTGTGGTGAATATAGGCTCTAGACAGAATGCAAGAGAAAGGGGAGAAAATGTTATTACAGTTCCTAATTGTACTAAACAGATTCTAGATGCAATAAATAAGCAAGTAAAACACGGGCGCTATAAGCAAAATCATATCTATGGAGACGGAAGTGCAGGAGATAAAATTGCTAAAATATTGAACGAAATTAACGATGTTAAAATCCAAAAGCAAATCACCTACTAAAAAAAAATATCTTGCCATCATTCCAGCTAGAGCTGGATCCAAAGGAATAAAAAATAAAAATATCGTTAAGCTTGATAAAAAGCCTCTTATTCATTACACATTAAAGTCAGCCATAGAAACAAAAGCTATTGATAAAATATTTGTTTCCACTGATAGTAAAGACATTCAAGAGCTTATTAAAAATTATCATCCTGCATCATGTCCAATACTGAGGCCTAAAAATATTTCAAGAGACAATTCGCGAGCCGAGGATTATGTTGACCATTCTCTAAAATTTTTATCTGAAAAAGAATCGTATGAACCAGATATTGTTATCATTCTTCAGCCGACTTCTCCTCTCAGAGGAAGTAATCATATAAAAGAGGCAGTAAAAAAGTTCGAAAAAAACTATAAAATTGCAGATTCATTAGTCAGCGTAACAGAAGTGCCCCATCTTTATTCTCCAGAATCCGTGATGATAAAAAAAAATAAATACGTTTTACCTTTCGATAAAAAAAATATAAAAAAAAACTTAAGACAAGAGAAAACTATTTTTTATGCAAGGAATTCTGCTATTTATATTTTTAAGAGAGATACTTTTTTAAAGTATGGAAACTTTTACGGTAAAAATATAATTCACTATAAAATGGATAAGTTTTCTTCAGTCGATATTGATGATACTGATGACTTAAGCCTAGCTAAATACTTCAAAGCCAAAGAGAAGGGTAAATGAAAAGATACAAAGTTTTAGTAACTGGATGTGCTGGCTTCATAGGATTTTCTTTATCTAATTACTTATTGAAGAAGAATTTTCAAGTTCACGGAGTCGATAATATAAATTCTTATTATTCAAAAAAACTTAAACTTGATAGGCTGGCAATATTAGAAAAAGATGAAAATTTTATTTTTAAAAAAGTTGATATAGCTTCAAAAAAGTTTTTAGATAATTACAAGGAGCAAAAATTCGATTTTATCATTCACTTAGCCGCTCAAGCAGGAGTGAGATATTCACTTTCAAACCCTGAAAAATATATTAAATCAAACTTAGTTGGGTTTTCTAATATTCTTGAAATATCAAGGTCGATAAAACCAAAACATTTCATTTTTGCCTCAACAAGTTCAGTTTATGGAATTAATAAACCAAAGCCATCGAAGGAAAGTGATCCTGTTGACCATCAAATTACTTTGTATGCTGCTTCAAAAAAATCTAATGAGATAATGGCTCATTCATACTCTTACTTATTTAATATACCCACAACAGGAGTAAGGTTTTTTACTGTTTATGGACCTTGGGGGAGGCCAGACATGGCTCTCTTCAAATTTGTAAAAAACATTATCAATAAAAAGCCAATAGATGTTTTTAACAATGGTGATCACATAAGAGATTTCACTTATATAGATGACATAATCTCCGGAATTTATAAATTGATAAAGAAAGCACCAAAAAAAGATGTGTCTTGGCTAGATCATCAAAATCCTTCAACTTCCTCAGCTCCATTTAGAATATTCAATATTGGAAGTGATAATCCAATTGAATTATTAGATTACATAAAGGCGATAGAAAAAGAATTATCTACAAAAGCAGAAATAAATTTTCTTCCGTTGCAGCTTGGTGATGTGCCCTCGAGTCATGCAGATATAAGTGAATTAAGAAAGTATGGATACAAACCGAGGCATACCATTGAGATGGGTATTAAAAACTTCGTAAGTTGGTACAGAGAATATTATAAGAAATAGCAATAATTCTATTTTTTTAGTTTATAGAAATTTTTATGATGACTTTAAGAAATTTAATTTCTTTCCTTTTTGCCTTTGCTAGATTGAATGGAGGCAAAACAAAAAATTTAGCTAGATTCGTTAGTTTGCTTAATGGAACTAATTCTGACAAAAGTCTTAAGATTCTTCTCGCTTCTTCAGTTGGTATGAATGCAGATCAATATTTTCTCAATATTTTAGGAGGAGCTTTAAATAATAGAAATCATGAAGTATCTACTATAGTTTGTGATGGTGCACTTAAAGCCTGTTTTCAATGCAAACACCATCATTTTTCTTCAATAAGTTCTCAAAGAGAGATGGCAAGTAAAGGCCCAAAGCTATTTTGTGGAGTTTGTCAAAAAAAAGGTATTCACTATGCCTCTGCGTCTAAATCTGAAACATTATTTTTTTCAGATTACTTAAATGATGAGGAATTAGACAACGTTGATAAAAAAATTGAAGAGTTAACATATCTAAAAGAAATAGAGAATTTTACTTATAGGAATTATGAAGTTGGAAAACATGCTTTCTCGTCAGCCGTAAGATTTTTTGCTTCCCCTTATCTAGAAAAAGAAACTATGGGATTAGAAGTATCGAAATCCTATCTAAAGTCTGCAATAAGAACAGTTTTGGTTTTTGAAACGCTATTCACATCAACTAACTTTGATCGGGTAATTTTAGATCACGGTATTTATTGTCCCCAAGGAATTATTTCTGAAGTAGCCAATAAATTTAAAATTAAACAATTTTGTTTTGCAACTGGATATAGAAAAAATTCTTTTTTGGTCTCCGAAAATCAGTCTTATCATTTTGAAATCCCAAAAAATAAAAATTATGAAAAACTTTCTAAGGATTCCAATAAAATTCAAATAATCAAAAAATATATGGAATCAAAAAGAACCGGTAAAGAAGACTGGGTTCTATTTCAAGAAATATCTGAAGAAAAATTTATACCACAAGTGGATCAGGCAAAAATTAACATCGCTTTATTTTCTAATGTTCTTTGGGACGCTAAGATTCATTTTGATGAAAGCATATTCGAAGATCCAATTTCATGGGTAAAAAGTACTTTTGAGAAATCAAAAGATTTAGAAAATATAAACTTTATTTTAAGAGTGCACCCAGGAGAACAAAAAGGATTTGTTAAATCTAGAGTATCTTTTGTAGATAAACTATCTGAATCTCTTGGTTATGACTGTAATGAAAAATTTCAAATTATTGATTCTAATAATCCAATTAATTCATATGATCTAGCAGATTATTGTGACTATAGTATTGTTTACGGTTCTAAAATTGGAATTGAATTAGCTTCTCTTAATAAAAAAGTAATTGTTGTTGGAGACTGTTGGACAAGACAAAAAGGTATTAGTATCGATCCTACATCTCAAAAAGAGTATTTTGAAATTCTCAGAAAAATAAATGAAAATGATTTTGATTTTAAAACGAACATCCTAAATTCTTTATCCTTTTCTTATGATTTGTATTTTAAAAAAATGGTTTCACTAGAGTTTTTAAAAAAATCAAAAGGAGATCCTCCTTTTGATATATCTGCAGAATATTTAGATAGAACTCATAACCTTTCAGATTTTGTTGAATTTAATGATCTTATTAATCTTATTGAAAGAAAAACATGAGAAAAATTAAGTACTTTTTTTGGAGGATTTTGAAAAGATTTAATCTTGAAATTTTACCTTATGATCCAAGAAATTCAGTCCAATCCTATTTAAATTATATACTTCATAAATATGAAATAAATTTAATTCTTGATATTGGAGCAAGCGAAGGTCAGTATGTTGGGATGTTAAGAAATATAGGCTATGAAGGTAAAATAGTATCTTTTGAGCCTATAAAAGAAATCCATGATTTAATCGTCAAAAAATCAAAAAAAGATAAGAAGTGGACTGTCTACGATAGATTAGTTATTTCGGAAGTTGATGGGGCGGTTGAGTTTAATATTTCCAATGATTCTGTTAGCAGTTCTGTTTTAAACCCAAAAAGTAATAATCCTTTTAAAATAAAATCTATAAGAAAGGAAAAAGTAATTTCCAAACCTCTAGAGAATGTAATTAAGTCAAATAATTATAGTAATTTTTTATTAAAAATAGATGCTCAAGGTTTAGAGGAGGAAATTTTAAGAAGTGCAAGAGATCAATTAAAAAAAGCAAAATTAATCCAGCTGGAAGCTTCTTTCAAAGAAATTTATGAGAATGAAAAAACTTTCTTTGAAATCTATTCTTATTTGCAGAAAGAAGGATTTGATTTGATCTTCATTTACCCTGGTGCCAGCAATTCAGATTATGAAGTATTTCAATGTGAAATGATCTTTAAAAATAATGAACTCAATTCTTGAAGCAAAGTATATTTCCGTATATTTTTCTTGTTTCATAACCTAACTTATGAAGTTTATCTCTTAAATATGCTAAGTTTTTTTCCTTTGTGTAAAACTGACTATGATCTTCAAATACTAATGTTGGAGAATAATCTATGAGAAATTCTTCAGAAAGTTGCTCTATTGCATTCACTTCAAAACCTTCTATATCCATGAATATATGAGTAGGAAAAAAATCCTTTTCATACAAAAAATTATTTATGTTTATACAATTTATCTCATCAAAATTATCATCCAATGAGATGTTATTCTTGTAGTTATTTATTCCTTCATAAGGATGATTGGCTCTCTTAGGAAATTTAATTTTTGTTCCTTCGTCTCCAACAAAGAAGTTATGACATGAAATATTATCAAAATTATTTTTGCTTATATTTGATGAAAGAATATCAAAGTTTCGTGGTAAACCTTCTATGGATAAAACTTTTCCTTTTTCTCCAACACACCATGCCATCAACATAGTGAAATATCCATAACAGCCTCCAATCTCAAGGACTCTATCGCCTCTTCTAAGAATTGATTTTATTAATGTAGTTGTATCAATTTCTCTTTCGCCTTTTATTCTTTCTAATATTGCTCCCTTGATTTTATAATCAGAAAAGCTCATCTTGAAGTTAATATCATTTACTTTTATTTCATAATCTTTATTCTTGTGAGGGGACAATTTTCTAGAGATGATCTTTTCCTCTATTTTTGATAGAAGAATCAATATTGCTTTGATAACGAATAATAAAAATCCAATATCTTTAAATTTTTTATAAATATAATTAACTTTCATTAGGAACTGATTAAGTTTGTTAATAACTTAAATTAAATTTACCACATAAGTTTTTTTCCACTTATCATATAATAATAAACACAGAGTCATCCATAAATATATGAATTCAAAGAAATCTCATCAAAAGCTCTTTAGAAATAATCTTGGAGATATAAAAGAAATATTATCCGATATTGAAGGATATAACTTTAGAGAAGATCCTCTTTCTTTTTTTATTCTTCTTGCTAGATATAAATTTGCTACCAGATTTATAAAAAATTCTCATAAAGTAATTGATGCTGGTTGTGGCCATGGCCAAGGAAGTATTTTTTTATCAAAATATGCAAATGAAGTCATCGGAGGAGATTTTGATGATGAATTGATAAAAAAAAATAATAATGACTTTTCTGAAATAAAAAACCTTAAATTTAAAAAACTCGATTTAGCTAACATTAGTTCAAACCATAAAAATAAATATGATGTAGTTGTTTCAATGGATGTAATTGAACATTTTAAGAAGAAAGATGTTGGCAATATAGCAAAGAATTATTCCAAGCTTTTAAAAAAAGATGGTTTCGCCATAATTGGAACTCCAAATGTAGCCTCAAAAAAATTTGCTTCTAAAAGAAGGTTAAGTTCTCATCCATTTGAATTTGATTATGATTTTTTTGAAGATACTCTTTCTAAAGCATTCAAAAATGTATTCGTTTTCACCATGACAGATGAGATTGTATCAACTCAATTTCCAAAAATGAGCTGGTACTTAATGGCTATTTGCACTAAGTGAAAAAAACTCTTCGAGTCTTATTAATTAAAATTCTACAAATACTCTTATTTGGTTTTGATGCTTTATACATATTGTTAAGAATAAAGAAAATATATAAAAACGATAAAATTTTACTCTTTAAAAATCCATCATTTGGACATCAAGCAATAATTTATGATTGGTTTAATTTTTTGGAGGGGAGAAAAATTTTATTTGAGATGTCTTATACTCAAAATAATAGTTTTTTAAAGACTATACTGTTAAAAGATGTTTTGACTTTTGAAGTTGCTAAATTCGAGAAAACATCCGTTTTTATAGAGATCTTTTTGTCTTCAAGATATAAGAATCTAAAATTCATTTTAAAAAAAATATCAAATAAGCTAAATTTTGATTTTCTCACAGTAGAAAAGCTATATGGCCTAAATGAATATTATGAAAAAAAAGAGCCTATCTTTAAATATTTCTCAGAGAATGAGAATAAATTTTTAATTTATGAAAATAACTTTAATTATAAAAAAATATGCAGAGAGAAATTAGAAAAAAACTTTCTACATTCTCCAAAACAATTAGAAAATTTAAGAGATAAAATTAAAGAAATTAAAGAAACTTTCTTTCAAAAAAAAATAATAGCTTTTCACATAAGAAATAAATTTAATAGTCAATATAGTTTTGATTCAGAAGCAAGAGATACAAAACTTAATGATGATTTATCAAAATTCATACATATGCTTATTGAGGAAGAATTTAATTTATTTTTAATTGGAGACCTTGAAAATATACGAATTAAAAATAAAAATATATTTACATCTGAGGAATTTCACATAGAAAAAAAATTGATGGATATTGCAGCTATTTACTTTTCAGATTTCTTTATTGGCCCACATTCAGGTCCATTACACTTAGCAGGAATTTTTAGAGTCCCTAGTTTCGTAATTAATTGCTATCCATTTTGGCAAAGTACCTTTAATGAAAAAGATTTTCTTTTACATCCAAAAGTTTTTTTTAAAAACAATAAAAATAATGAGATACCTTTAATGGAACTCTACCAATCTAATTCCCCATTGATCTATGGAAAAGATTTTAAAGAATATTCTTTGGTTGATAATGATTTTGATACACTAAAGGAAGCTTGGAGAGAGTTTTCTGATCCTCTAGAAAAAAGTCGATTAAATGATCTAAATAAGAAATTTTATGAAAATATCCCACCAGATATCCCTTTAAAGTATTTACAAGCAAGAATTTTTTCAAAAAATCTAAATACTAAGTAAAAGATTTAAGATTTTGATGAGAAGCCAATATATTATAGTGATGATTAGGTTTTAGTTTTAGAGCCTCTCTCAAGGTGAATAAATTTTTTGGGACATCTGTATGAACTGTATATAAACCATAATTATAATTTTTAAAAAAATCACTAAATTCATTCAAATCACCCTTTTCATCTGTATGCAATTCAAATAGGATTTTTGTCTTAGTCCTTTGTATCAAGTCAGTGGCTCCTTTTAAAAAATTTAGTTCAGCCCCTTCAATATCTACTTTTATTAAATCAACAGATATATCAGAAGGAATTACATCATCAATCTTATGAATATTTACCTTCTGAATGACGGGTTTATAAAATGAAATTTTATTCACCAAGATTTCAAATCTATTCACTATTTTTCTCTGATTTAAAAAAGTATCAGAAGTTGAAGCCGTGCCACTTTCAAAACCCAATTGAGTTAGCTCGATGGATCCAGTTTTTTCCCCTAAAGCAAGATTAAATAGATTTACTTTATTGCAGCCTAATTCTGATTTAATTCTTTTTAAATCTTCATAGACATATTTGTTTGGTTCGAAAGAAAACACGGTTGAATTTTTTTCTAGAGCTGCAATAAAAGTATGATGCCCCCAGTTAGAGCCAACATCAATAAAGGTTCCATTTGTTGGAAGAAATGAACTGATAACGGCATACACATCTGGTTCATAGCATTTTTTATTATTCTCTAAATAAATTGACTGTAGTTGGGAATTAAAAGAATTAACTTTAAACCTTTTATTTTCAAATCTACCCTCAACATAAAGTGCTTTATTTTTTCTTATTAACTCGAAAATAAATCTTCTAAAGATTGTTAAGCAAATATATTTAAAATATGAAATAAAAGAGATATTTGACTTTTTCTTTAAAAAAATAAGGAAAACTAACAAAAGGTTTTTATTAATTTCATAAGGATTTTTAAAAAACAATTTCATTTAATGTACTCTGCTATCGTAAATGTTCGAAAATTTCTTCTATAACAAGAGATGCCCCCTTATCGGAAAGATGATCGTCGTCAATGTATAGGGGATCATAATTATTAATAATTGAACAATTCAGTTCTACCAAAGAATCACAAAAAATCTTACCAGAGTCAATTGGAACTATATTCATATTTTCTTTGATTCCCGTGAAGTTATCAAAACTATCTATTACAAATTTATTTCTATCATAGTACTCATCTTTATTAAAATATAAATTTTTAATCAGGCTATTTGTAGTTTTGAAATTTCTTAAGTTCAATTTATAAACATCACAAGCTGTCTCAGGAATTGGATATACAAGAAAAGTCTTTTTATCTTTAGGAAACAAATCTAAATATTTGTATATTGACGATCTTTTTATATCTGGATCGTTACTTTTAGAGGGATTAGTGATATCGTAATTTTCTCTTTCTATGAAATCTTCCTCGCAAGTCAAAGAAATATTACTGAAAAGATAACTATTTATATGATTTTTGACAGGATAATATTTCATTGTCCATCTTGAAAGAACTATAAATGCATTAATATTCTCAAAACTTTCAATAGCAATCTTAAATTCTTTAGGGCAGTCTAATAATTCTTTAAGATGAAGCCTATTAGTTGTGGTGAAAATTGTAGAGGAGCATTGATAACCGTTTGAAAAAATATTTCTCAAAAAAATTCCTTTAATTTTTTTCTTTTTGAAAGTTCTATCAAGCTCATATGAAATTGCATCCGCGTGCGAATCTCCGTGAATTAAAACACTATAATCTGAGGATGTATTCCCAAAAAAACAAAATTCATGGTTATTTGATCTTTCTAACTTACAAACGGTACCTTCGGCATCAATTCTTTCGCCTAAAGATGAGTAAGAAATATTTGGAAGTTGATTTGGAGAATAATTTTTAAAAGATATCATAGCAATACCAACAGAAATACATAAAATCATTGCGGTAAATGAATATTTAAAAACCTTTTTTCTAGAAAACTTTTTCTTGTTTCTAAAGGGTTGCTCAATAAATTTCCAACTTAAAAAGCCAACAAAAATTGAGATTAATAAAGCTGTAATGGATTCGGTAGAACTTAATTCAACATTTGATAATTGCCTTGAAAACGCAAGTATGGGCTGGTGCCATAAATAGATACTGTAGGAAATTAAACCCAAGCCAACTATGGGAGAGAAAGATAATATGTTTTTTAGAATACTTTTTTGACCTGTTGAGATAATTATCAAAACTGTACCTAAAGTAGGCATTAAAGTATAAAAACTAGGGAAGGGGGTATTTTTGTCATAAAAAAAGATAGAGTATAAAATCATAAGAAAGCCTGAAAAGCTTAATATCTCGTTTAAATATCTATTTTTTAAAGTTAATTTTGATAAATACAAAGCTGTAATTACTCCTAAACCTAATTCCCAAGCTCTAAAAGGCAGAAGAAAGAAAGCACCAGATATGACTTTCGGATGTGAGCTACCCAGAGTAGCTATATTAGAAATGATAAAACTTAAAATAAAGATGATAAATAACGTGGTTGTTAACCAAACTTTTTTTAGGCTATATAGAATTAAAAAAACTATAGGAAAAAAAATGTAAAACTGTTCCTCAACTGCAAGACTCCATGTATGAAGTAAAGGTTTTAATTCAGAACTGTTATCAAAATATCCTGTCTCCAACCAAAATAAAATGTTTGAAGAGAATATTGATATGGAAATAATGCTTTCCCCAAAGTCAATTAACTCTGATGGTTTTAAAAGAAACCAACCAAAAGGTAACGAGATCAAAACTACAAAAAAAAGTGCTGGTAAAAGTCTTCTTGCTCTTCTTTCGTAAAAATCTATTAACTTAAAACTATTTGATTCTAACTCAATTAATATTAGGGATGTAATGAGGTAACCGCTTATAACAAAGAAGATATCTACCCCAACATATCCTCCTGAAAACATTGAAAATCCAGCATGAAACAAAATAACAGGGATAACGGCCAAAGCTCTAAGGCCATCAATTTCAGCTCTATAGTTCATTCTTTAAATTAAAAAGTAAAAGGACTAAATTTAATTCAGTATAATTTATTCGGAGTTTAGCAATATTTCGATTAAAAATATTTATGTCAAAACCTAACATTTTTTTTCGTTCCTTTTCATGGGGTCTATTTTCTGAACTATTTTCCTTTTTTTTTGGAATTATTGGAATTATTGTCTTATCTATTTATGCTAGTGAAAACGATTTTGCCATTGGCGCATTGATCCTAGCTTTAATTTCCTTTTCAAACCTTCTTTCTCAAGCAGGATTTGGTCAAGCGATAATTGGAAAACAAGATACATCCAGTGAATTTTTAGACACTATTTTTATTAGTTCTTCTGTTCTATGTATGTTTTTTTACTTGATGATTACTCTAAATATCGATTTGATTTCGGGTTTTTATGAAGATTCTCTTATAGTTGCTCAACTTTTACCATTTGTCTCTTTAGGAATATTTTTGATTAATTTTGAATCTTTATATCTTTTTATTTTTCAAAAAAAATTACAGATCCGGGAAATGAATGTTCTAAAAGTTTTCAAATCCTTCGTAACTTTAAGCTTTTTAATTTTTTTTATTCTTCTTGATCAGATTCTTTACGCAATAATTTTTCCTGGAATTATAAGCTCTTTTTTCTCAATTCTATTTTCGGTATTTATTACAAAATATTTCCCTAAGTTAAAATTCAATTATTTGCTTTTAAAAAAATCTTTGAATTTTGGAATCTCATCCTTTTTTTCAAATATCTTTAATTTTATTTCAAATAATATTTTATTTGTAATAGGTATAAATTATTTTCAGAATACATTTATCGGTGGATTTGCCTTTGCTAACAGAATAAACGATTACTATTCTAGATTCACTTTTGGACCTCTTACCTCTTTTATTTTTCCTATTTTAAGAAATCTCAGAGAAACCGATCAATATAAAAAAATAATATTAGGATTTACAGAAATACAAATAATATTGTTCTTGCCAATAGCTTTGTTCTTTGTGTCTAACATTGAGTACTTAATGGAAGAATTATATGGAAATAAGTGGACCAATGCTTTGTTACCCCTCAAAGTTTTTTTTATTATTGCAATTTTTAAAACCTTATCAATTCCCTCGAACTCGATATTGTATGCACATGAAAAGCCAGAAATATCAGCCTTTATTTCATTTTTCTTTATTTTGATAATAAATTCAGAAATAAATTTTAATTTTCTAATAATTACCTACGGCGTTATTGATATTTTGT
>LULK01000860.1_pt2 | contig 16350 bp, 18 predicted proteins | sample 728181 | NCBI WGS metagenome assembly LULK01 (sample SAMN03860291, study PRJNA289734) | marine metagenome | biome: seawater column; feature: ocean; material: water; isolation source: Red Sea water column Station 169 - depth 10m | place: Saudi Arabia: Red Sea | collected 2011-10-15 | depth 10 m | reverse complement strand
CCATTAAATTCAAAATACTCCTCTTTCAAAACCCATGTACTACCATCGTCTTTTACTAAAACATCGTAATCATTGCGACCATCGTTATGAACAAAATATGAATTTTTATATTTCTTCATAAATTCATTGTCCCATATCGTTTCAAGATTATGCAATTCTCTTTAATGTTAAAGATTTTGAGCTGTTAGATTTGATTAAATTAAAGATACTTTCTTAAAACTTGTTTCGATAAAATTTTCTTTATCTGAGCTAACTTCATAAGAACTTTTTTCCTTTTTAAAAACTACGGATTTAAATTGTTTTTCATTTTTAATGTGTAAAGCTGCTCCGCCATCAACGGCATAAACATTCTTTAACTTCTTTGAAACCGTTAATTTTTTAACTGTAGGTCTTCTTTCTGGCTCTTCATCATAATGTGGGCAACAAGTTCCTTTAATAATATTCATACAAGGCATTACTCTTAAATTTGAATCCCAAGAATCTGTAATACCGTTTTGAAACCAACAAATAGCGCCAGCACTTACACCGCTCATGACGATTCCATCTTTGTAAGCTTTTTTAAGAATCTTATCTAAACCCCATTCATTCCAGACAGCCAACATGCTTTTTGTATTGCCTCCGCCCACAAAGATAGCATCTTGAGAAAAAATGAGTTTTTTTAGATCTGGAGTTCTTTTAAAAAAATCTAAATGCGTGGGCTCACATGAAAGCTTAGAGAAAGTTGCATAGTAATTTACTTTATAAGCCTCGTTATCTCCGGTTGCTGTTGGAATGAAACAAATGTTTGGTTTCCTTTTTTTAGTCTGCTTGAGAATGTATTCTTCAATAATTCCCTCGCCTGGATTTCGACCAAAACCTCCTCCGCCAATTGCAATTATATTTCTATCTTTAGCCATTAATTTAAAAATTCTTGGTGCGCATAGAGGGAGTCGAACCCCCACACCTTGCGGCACTGGTACCTAAAACCAGCGTGTCTACCAATTCCACCATATGCGCATATGAAGAGTCGATAAGTTTAACCATTATTGAGTGTCAATCAAGGCAGGTTTAGAACTTAATTGATCTTGCAAATCCGCAATAGTTTGATTGGTCTGTTTTCTATAAGCATCTACTGCTTCTATTGCTTCTTCCAATTCAGCCAATCTTTCAGCAAATGTATTACTATTGAGCTCGAAAGACGAAAGCTTCGCCAATCTTGCTTTTATATTTTTTAAAGAAGCATCTATTTCCGCTAGAGACTCAGTATTGGATGCTGAACTATTTTGTACTTCAAATATTTCGTCACTGATAACTTTATTTTGTTCAGTTAGAATTGAAATATCCTTTTTATTTCTTTTGTTGCTTAAATCCCAAAGCTTTCTAATTTCTCTATTAACTATTTTTAAATCAGCCAAAAGAGTTTCAATGCTCTCCTCAGAACTATCAGAAGATAGTTGAATATTTTCTTCTAATGATATCAATCTATTATTAATCTTAACTAAATTATCTTGTTGAGAAGATATTCCAAAATAAGTCCATGAAAATGTTGCCAAAACAATTGCAGATACTACTAAATAAAAAAAGAATTGTTTGGGCGGAACCTGGCTGGATACATATATCTTTCTTGAAGACAGACTTCTGTCAGACTTTTTATCTTTTAATTCGTCTTGTTTCATTGTAAATTTATCTGCCAATTAAGACATTTTAAATTTTCTTTGATTGGTTGTAACTACTTAAGTAAGGTGAAAATCTTATAAAAATGGAGAAGAAATGAATTTTAGTTTTTCAAACGAGCAAATATTAATGCAAGAAGAGGTTAAAAAACTTCTTGATAAAGAAAATTCTGTTAAAAGAAATAGAACAATTTTAGAAGGTGAAGAAAAGTTTGATCAGGAGCTTTGGAAATCCCTTGTTGCGATGGGTTTAACTGCTACCACCATTCCTGAAGAATATGGTGGTATTGGAATGGGTTTTTTAGAATTGTGTGTGATTGCTGAAGAACTAGGAAGAGGCATCGCTCCAGTACCTTTTTCTTCTAGTGTGTATCTCGCAACTACAGCAATCCTAAATTCGTCAAACGAAGAAATAAAAAAAGAATATTTACCAAAATTAGCCAATGGAGAAATAATTGGCACATTTGCTCATTCTGAGAAAACTTCTTTTCCTGATGAATCTGGAATAGCGGTTACAGTTAAAGGAAATAAAATTTCAGGTCAAAAAATTGCTGTTCCTGATGGAGATATTGCAGATTTTGCAATTGTTTCAGCAAGCAGTGGAAAAAAAGTTGGCTTATACATAGTAGATCTAAAAGATAAAAAAGTAAGTATAGAAACACTGGATACTTTTGATCCGTCTAGGTCTCATGCCAACGTCAGTTTCGATGGAGCAACTGCTACTTCACTTGAAGACGATGCTTGGACGTCGATCGAAAAATTACTTGATCAATCTGCAGTTCTTTTCGCTTTTGAACAAGTTGGTGGAGCGGAAGCAGCAATGAATATGGCAAAAGAATATGCAATGGGTAGATATGCCTTTGGGAGAGCAATAGCATCATTTCAAGCTATAAAACATAAGGTAGCTGATATGTATATTTCGTTACAATTAGCTAGATCAAACTGTTATTACGGTGCTTGGGCTCTAAGTAACGATTCTTCTGAGCTGCCTACTGCAGCTGCAACTGCGCGTGTTAGCGCAACCAAAGCTTTTTATGAATGCTCAAAGGAAAATATTCAGACTCATGGAGGCATGGGGGCTACTTGGGAATTCGATTGTCATCTGTTTTACAGGAGAGCTAGATTGCTTTCAAGTAATATAGGCAGTCAAGGAATATGGAAAGATAAATTAATTACATCGCTGGAAAAAAGCAATTCGCCGGCTTAAAATAAAATAAAAGAAAAGGAGTAAAAACCATGGATTTTAATGACACTAAAGAAGAAGCTCAATTTAGAGAAGAAGTAAATAATTGGCTTAGTAAAAATGCTGAAAAAAAACAGCATGCGAGAGATATTTACAAAGCTGCTGGCATCCCAGGCGACGGCACTGCATTGCAAGATGCTAAAAAATGGCAAGAAAAGTTGTACGATGCTGGCTGGGCTTGTCTTCACTGGCCTAAAGATTATGGTGGCAGAGATGCATCACCAATGGAAAGAGTTATTTGGGGTCAGGAAATGTCTAAATACAAAGTTCCTGGCGGTTATTTCGAAATTGGCCAAGGAATGGCCGGTCCCGTGTTAATGACATATGCTACTGAAGAACAAAAGCAAAGATATTTACCTCCAATGGCCAAAGGTGAAGAAATTTGGTGTCAATTGTTTAGTGAACCCGGTGCAGGTTCCGATTTAGCAGGAATTAAAACCAAAGCTGAATTAGATGGCGACACTTGGACAATAAATGGTCAAAAAGTATGGACTTCTGGAGCTCAATACAGTGATTACGGTATCTTAGTTACAAGAAGTGACTTTTCTGCTCCAAAACACAAAGGCTTGACTTATTTCTTCCTTGATATGAAATCCCCTGGAGTTGAAGTAAGACCTATCAAACAAATAACAGGTGGTTCTGGATTTAACGAAGTGTATTTCACAGATGTGAAAATTCCTGACTCTCAAAGGCTCGGTGAAGTTGGAGATGGTTGGAAAGTTTCTTTAACGACTTTGATGAACGAAAGACTTGCTGTTGGAGACGCTTCAGGAGTTGATTTTCAAGAAATTTTCGACCTTGCCAAAGAGCAAGATTTTAATGGTGACCAAGCTATCAAAAATGGTTCTGTTAGAGAAAAACTTGCTGACTGGTATTGTGAACAATCTGGTCTCAAGTATACGAAAATGAGAAACATTTCAGCTTTGTCTCAAGGAAGTACTCCGGGTCCAGAAGCCTCTATTACTAAGATTGTGAGCGCTAATAAACTTCAGGACATAGCTAATTATGGTATGGACTTGATGGATAGCGGTTCAATTGTCAGAAATGATGATACTTCTGCGCTTTTTCAAGGTAGTCTTCTAGGTGCCCCACTTATCAGAATTGCTGGTGGAACGGACGAAGTTTTAAAAAATATAATAGCTGAACAAGTTTTAGGAATGCCTCAAGACGTTAGAGTGGACAAAAACGTGCCATTCAACGAAATTCCTACTGGGTCAAAAAATTAATTGAATAAAAAGTAAAAAGGACTTCGAAGTCTCTTTTTACATTTTTCAAATTGGCTGCTGTACATGTTGGCTGTGTTTTGAACATTAGTTGATACGGAAAGCAGCCAAGGCTTAGAGCGATAAGAGCCTTTTTTATATCCATTCATTCCCTCGTGATAAGCTAAATAAAGTAAGCGCGCGTTATTTTTGGGAATACCTAATTTTTTGCTGCTTCTGTCGTTATACCAGCCAATAAAATCGACAGCATCGCTGAAGTTTCTTCTAGAAACAAACCTATATCCTGTTGCTTTTTTATAAGATTCCCATGTTCCGTCAGTGACTTGAGCATAACCATACGCGGTACTTTTTCTTTTTCCTGGTAGCAGTCCAAAAAATATTCTTGTTCTTTCAGGCTTTGCTCCCTGTTGATAACTGGATTCGTGCTTTATGAAAGCCATAGTGACCTCAGGAGCAATGCCCCATTTTTTTTCTGTCTTAAGTGACGCCCTATACCAACTTCTCTTTTCATCATAGATATCGCAAATATTCGACGTTTTAGATGGCGGAGTTGCTGCACAACTAGCAAGCAAGATTAAAGTTATTAAAATGAGATTAATTTTCATTTTGTGTTAAAAAAGAATCTAAATCTTCATCTGATATTATTTCAATATTTAAAGCTTTTGCTTTCGCCAATTTAGAACCGGCATCAGATCCTACAATCACATAGTCAGTATTTTTTGAAATCGAATTTACAACTTTTACTCCAAGATCCTCTAATTTGGATTTCAAATCATCTCTCGAAATAGAGGACAATTTACCTGTAATGGCAATTTTTTTGTCTTCGATTTTAGAATTTCTTGATAAAACTTTTTCTGCTTCAAGTTTAAAGCCTAAATTAATAATTTCTTTTAAAAACTTAATATTAAATTTATCTGAAAAGAATGCATGCAAGTTAGATGATGCAACTTCGCCGATATCATCAACTGCGATAAAATCGTCTACAGTAGCTGAAAAAATATTCTCAATTGTTAAGAATCTTTTTGATAAATTTTTTGAAGTTTCAAGACCTATCTCTTTAATGCCTAAAGCATATATAAAATTACTTAACTTAATGTTTTTGCTTTTATTTATAGAACTAAGCAAATTATTAATAGATTTCTCTGCAAAACCATCTAAATCTCTAAAGCTTTCTTTTTTTAAAAGATACAAATCTTTAATTGATTTAATAATTCCCTTATCAACCATTTGATCAATAGTTTTTGAACCAAGTCCATCAATGTCCATTGCTTGTCTAGAAACAAAATGTTTTAAAGTTTCTTTAAATTGACTGTATCCATAACAACTTTGATCTTCATTTTTCAGTCTTGCTAAATCTAAATTCGGAGTTAATCCCTCAAAAAAAGCTATGGGTCTAGAGCAACTTGAACAATGTGTTGGTTGTTTTATTTTTTGAGTTTTATTATTTCTTTTGTTTTTTTCTACTTTGATAACTTTAGGAATTACGTCTCCAGCTCTTTTTACTTTTACAAAATCACCAATTCTAATATCAAGCCTTTCAACTTCATCCATGTTGTGTAATGTTGCATTTGAAATTGTTACGCCACCTAATTTAACCGGTTTTAAATTAGCAACCGGTGTCAAAGCTCCTGTTCTTCCCATTTGAAAATTAACTGACAAAACCTCAGTAGTGCCCTCTTCAGCTTTAAATTTTTTCGCAATCGACCATTTTGGAGATCTTGAAGAAAAACCAAGCTCTTGCTGAAGAAAAACATCATCAATTTTTATCACCACTCCATCTATTTCATAATTTAAAGCTTCTCGTTTGTTAGTTAACCTATCGCAATATGAAATAACTTCTTCAATTGAATTAACCAATTCAGTATCAGGATTGATTGGTAGATTCCAACTTAAAAAAGTATTGAGCATTTCTTGGTGGGATTTGAAAAAATTTTTTTGATCCACATAGCCTAAACTATGCAATTGAATTTTTAGTGGTCTCGCCGCAGCAATTTCAGGATTAAGCTGTCTAATACTCCCAGCCACAAAATTTCTAGGATTCGCAAAGGTCTTTTGACCAGACTTGGCATACTCTTTATTAAATTTATCAAATGCTGTCTTTTCGCAATATATTTCTCCCCTTATTTCAATTTTATCAGGATGATTTTTTCCATTTAACATCAAAGGTATTTGTTTGATCGTTTTAACATTGTGAGTAATATCTTCGCCTTGTTCTCCATCCCCTCTAGTGCCTGCTTTAATAAACTTTCCTTTTTCATAAATTAAGCTAACAGCAACGCCATCAATTTTTGGCTCGCAAGAATAAAAAAGTGTTTGTTTTTTTATTTTATTAAAAGTTCTTTTTTCGAAATCGTGCAAATCTTCTGGTTCAAAAGCGTTATCTAAAGATAACATTGGCGCCTCATGAAAAAATTCCTTTAAATCTGACTGAGGTGTGTCTCCGACTCGAGAAGTTGGCGAATCGCTTTTATCTAAAAAAACATAATCATTTTCAAGCTTTAAAAGTTCTTGAAATAATTGATCGTACTCATTATCAGTAATTTCTGGCTGATCTTTATTGTGATAAAGAAAATTATGATGGTTTATCTCATTTTTCAAAGAGACATGTTTTTCTTTGATTTCTTTTTTTGATGCCATGATTAGGCAAGGTTTTTTAAATCAAACTCTTCTGCAATTTGGGAATAATGATCTACCATTTGTTTGGTTAGATTATTACGATCAGAATCTAATATTTCACTTTGAAAGTTTTCTGCCATAAGTTGTGCGATGTCTATCATCTTAGAAAAAGCACTCACAGAATTGGCCTTGGGCTTAAAAGAATAAACTAGAGTCATAACTTGGGTCTCTAATAAGTCGTCTTCAGGAATAAACTTACCTGGATTTAATCCGTTAATTAATAAAAAAGAATCATTTTCTTCTATTAAAATTTTAAACCAACCTCCTTCATCGTTATACTCAATTTTGTTAGATCCAAGAAACTTTTTAATTGCATCATAAGAAAATTTAGATTCCTCAGAATTTTCTAAGTGAAGAGTAAGCATCTCAGATTGAGTATTTTCAATTTCTCCTTCTTGACTTGAATCTAAGTCTCCGTTTTCAGAGAGTTTTTCTAAATCATTATCTTGAAAAACTTCTCTTTCAGAATTCTCAGATCCAACTGGTTCAAATAATTCTCTTGAGTTAACTTTTTTATCAATTTGTATTTTTGATTTCCTTCCAAAAAAAAGTTTTCTTAACATTAGAACCAATGTAATGGCTATTACTAGTGCTAAAAATAAAACTAAAATCTCACTAAAAATCATTATACTGCTGCTAGCTTCATTGCCTCATCTACATCAACGGAAACCAATCTTGAAACACCAGGTTCTTGCATAGTAACTCCTAACAAGTGTTTGCTTTTCTCCATTGAAATTTTATTGTGCGTTACAAAAATAAATTGAACTTTATCTGACATTTCTTCAACCATAGAAATAAATCTAGCGGTATTAAAATCATCCAGTGGAGCGTCTATTTCGTCCAATATGCAAAAAGGTGCTGGGTTGAGAGCAAAAAATGAGAAAACTAAAGCAATTGCTGAAAGAGCTTTTTCTCCTCCAGATAATTGAGACACATTTACATTTTTTTTACCAGGAGGCATTGCTCTAAAAAAAACACCCGATTCCAAAAGATCTTGGCTGGTAAGTTCTAGGCTTGCGTGTCCACCTCCAAAGAGCTTCGGAAACAATTCACCAACTTTTATATTCAGCTGGTCTAAGGTATCTTTAAATTTTGTTTTTGATTCCAAATCAATTTTCTTTATAGCATTTTGCAAAGTTGTTAACGCCTTTTCTAATTCTGAGAATTGAGATTCTATTTCTAATTTCCTCTCTTCTTCAATTTTATATTCTTCCGCTGCAGCTAAATTTATAGGTCCAATTCTAGAAATTGAAGACTCGATTTTTGAGATTTCATTTATAAGATTTTCTTCCGTTTCATCATTAGAAATTTCTTTTAATAAGTCTTCTAAGACAAAATTATCTTTCTCTATCTGTTTTAAATATATCTCTGCTTCGGAAAGATATCCTTGTCTTGTAACTTTTGAATCTTGAGAGTCCGTTCTGATTTTTTCAATAGAGATGTCAACTTCGTGAGATCTTCTTTCGCATTGTCTAATTTCTTCGGAAATCTCAGCAAATTTTGCTCTTCGATTAGTTAGGTCTTCCTCTACATTTGCTCTCGAATCTAACAAAGGCTTCATGTCTTTTTCTAATTCAGAAATTGGCTGTTCTAATTCATTAAGTTGATTCGTGTTTGATTCAAAAGCTTCTTTAGCAAGTTGCTCTTGTTCGTTTATAGAAGCAATATCTCTAGATATGGTTGCAATTTTTACTTTAAGACTTGTAATCTCTCCACTAAGTTGCAAAAGATCATTTTTTTGAGACAGAAATTTTTCTTCTTGGTGATCTTCCTGTTTTTCTATAATTTCATTTAGCTGAGAAAGTTTGTCTTCAAACTTTTTTAAATCATTAATAATTTGATCTAAATCTTGTCTGCTCTTAGATTCAAAATTTATCTTAAAATCGTTAAGACTATTCATCAGGCTAGATTGTTCGATCATAATTTGTTTTAAAATAAAAACTGGGGACATAGCTCCATCAAGTTTTGAAATAGATGCATCCATTTTTTCTAATTTGGGTTAGTTCAATTGTTAATTGATTTTTTTTATCTTTTAAAAAAACTAGTTGTTGTTCAGATTTAGAAAGATTTGCACCACTTGAATAAAAATCTTCTTGAATGGAATCTATTTCTGATTGCAAGTCGTTTTGTTGCGATCTAAAAACATCAATTGAGCTAATTAATTTCTGTTTTTCGGTTTGTAATTTTTCTATTTCTAATTCAGTTTGTTTTACACTCAAATCTAATCTTGATGCAGCTTCGTTTCTAGCTTGCCAACTAAATGCTTTCAATAAGCCATTAAATTTTTTCTCCTTTTCTTTGAGAAAATTATATCTTTCAGCTGACTTAACTTGCTGGTTGAGTTTAAGTAAAGCTCTTTCTATTTCGTCGCGAATATCAGAGACTCTATTTAAATTTTCTCTGGTCTTTCTTATCCTCGATTCAGTTTCTTTTTTTCTTTCTCTATATATTGATATTCCAGCAACCTCTTCTATATAAGCTCTCAACTCCTCAGGTTTTGAGCTTATCAATTTTGTTGCCATTTCTTGTTCGATGACGGCATAACTTCTTGGACCTAATCCAGTTCCTAAAAATATATCGGTTATGTCTTTTCTTCTGCATTCAGTTCCATTTAATGAATAAGTAGATTTTCCATCTAAATCTAAAACTCTTTTTACTGAAATTTCTGAATAAGACGAATATTCACCTCCTATCCTGCCTTGATCGTTGTCAAAAAGAAGTTCCACTGAAGCTCTGCTTGAGGGGGCTCTAGATGAAGATCCATTGAAAATAACATCGGCCATTGATTCTCCTCTTAGGTTTTTAGCTGAAATTTCACCCATCACCCATCGAACTGCATCAATAATATTTGATTTACCACACCCATTTGGTCCTACGACACCTGACATACTGGAGGGGAAGCTTATTTTCGTTGGATCAACGAAAGATTTAAAACCTGAAAGACTAATATTTTTTAATCGCATATTTAGCTTCTAAGCTATATTTTAAACGATTTAAGACTTATTTACTGTTGTTTTTTTTAATTTCTAACTCTTTAAGAGCTGTATTCATCACTAAAATTAAAGCTTTTTTTTGATCTTCAGAATCTACATTTTCCAGAGCAACAGACCAACTTTTTAGTGCTAGTTCAAATTCACTTTGACTGAATAAATAAAGCCCTTTCATTGTAAGGGCTTTATGGTTTGACGGATCAAGGTAAAGAGATTTCTCCAGATTTTTTAAGATATTTGTATTAAAAGACAGATCATTAATAAGATATTGAACCTCTGAATAAGCGGCATAAATTTCTGCATCAATTTGATCCGGATAAACATCAATATAATTATTTAAAACTTTATAAGATTGATCATAGTATCCATCTGCAAGTAAATTCATAGCAAGTAAACTCAATTCAGACGCAGACAAACTATTCAAATTCAATAATTCATCAATTCTAGTGTTTAAATCTAAAATAAAGTTTTCGTCTTTTTCGCCTTTGTAAAAAGAACTAAAAGACTGTTTAGTTAAATTATCAAAGCCGCCAATGGATAAATAAATTAACAGAGCAATAATTATTGATATTAATAAAAGAATTCTGCTTGTCATTTTTTTTGAAGAACTAAGAAAAGAAAATAAGCTGATAATAAAATTAAAATTATTGGAAAGAGAAAAAGCAAATAAGAAAAGTTATTTACTGGAGGCATGTAAAGAATATCGTCACCAAATTTTTTTGTTAAAAAAAATTTAATTTGATCATCACTCTTGTTTTCGAGAATCATATTAAAAATAATATTTTTCATATCTTTAGCTATTGGAGATGTTGAACCATTGATGCTTGAGCCTTCGCACAACGGACAGCTTATTTCCTCAGCTAAAGAATAAAATCTTTGTTCGTGATCTTCGGATGAAAAAGAGTACAAGTTCAAAGCTTCTTGAGTAAAAACAATATAAGAAACAAATAATAAAAAATAAGAAAAAATTTTCATTTCATTAAATTTGTAAATTTATTCAACCAAACCTTCTCATCAATTATGCCAATATGTTTTTGAATGATTCTATTTCTTTTGTCTATTAAATAAGTTTCTGGAGCTCCAGAAACTCCAATTTCTAATCCAAAATTACCTTTTGGATCATAAATAGTTTTCCAATAAGGATTACCAAATTGATCAAGCCATCTTAAAGCTTTTTCTTTGTCATCTTTGTAGTTCAATCCAAAAATTTTTACTCCTTTATTCTGTAGACTCATTAAAAAGCCATGCTCCAATTTGCAATTAACGCACCAAGTAGCCCATACATTAATTAATTTATACTCGCCCTCTTGAAATGAATATTGATTAATTGGCTCCTCATTTAATTCGTTCATCTCAAAAGCTGGAAAACTAGAGACCTCAATTGTTTTTTCATTAGGATTTAACAAAGTCACTATAAAAACAAGAAAAAGAATTCCTATAAAAAGACTGGAAAATAGAAAAAGATTTATTTTATTCATACTTTGTTCTTCTAAGAGCCGCTAAAAACCCCCCAATTGTCATAATTAAAGCGCCTAACCAGATTAATCTTACAAAGGGTTTGATCTGTATTTTTGCTATCCACTTACCTGAATCCAATTTTTCACTAAGACTGATATACAAATCTTCTTTCAGGCCTACATAGATATCAGATTCGGTCATCACATTATTCGAAGCTGGATAAAAACTTTTTTCAGGTTTTAGAGCTATTTTATTTCTAGTTCCATTGTTTAAAACTTCGAATTGAACAACTTGAGCATAGTAATTTGAGAAATCTTGCTTGCCCTCATCGACCAATTTTATATTGTAATTATTCAAATTAGTGAATTCTCCTTTTCCAATTATTACTTCTTTATTTTGCGAAAAAGAAGAAACGACTCCTATACCTAGAATCATTAAGGCAATCCCGAAATGTGCCGTAACCATACCTAAATTATTAAATAGTAAAATTGAGTTTTTTGAATTTCTATAAATATAGACTACTAATCCAGAAATAATTGCAGCAAACATCAAATAACTAGCCGTGGAAAAAATATCTGGGTAATTAAACAAAGTGTAAGTAAAGAAAAAGGTGAGAATAAAAACTATGCCTAAACAAGTTAAATAAAGGTAATTATCTTTTTTAGATTTTCCCCAAAAAGTTAAGATTCCATAACCTTGAAAAAAGGCTATAAAAAAAGCAATTGGTACAGTTGTTAAATTAAAATAAGGTGCTCCAACTGTAATACTTTTACCACCAGTAAAGATGTCATAAATAATTGGGTATATTGTTCCAAACAAGATCACAATGGCTAATATCAACAATAAAGCATTATTAATTAACAAGAAAAATTCTTTTGAAAAAAAAGAATAATCTGCCTCTTCTTTTGAGATTATGTCTGCCCTAAAAAATAAATAAAAAGAATAAACAGATATCAAAAAAGTTAACATCAACAAAATCAATCCTCTTTCAGGATCAAGAGCAAAAGTATGAACTGAGGTTAAAATACCAGATCTAACTAAAAACATACCAATAAAGCTTCCAATTACTGCCAGAACAGATAACAGAATAGTCCAGTTAATAAAAATATTTCTTTTATTGGTAACAATCGCTGAATGTATTAACGCTGTGGCAATCAACCAAGGAACCAATGAAGAGTTCTCTACGGGATCCCAAAACCACCAACCGCCCCAACCGAGCTCGTAATAAGCCAACCAACTCCCAAGTGCAATCCCGCGTGTTAAAAAACTCCATGCTAATGTTGTCCATTTTTTAATCCTCAAAGCCCAAGCTTCCATCACACCGACACAACGGCCTAACGCTATAGCAAATGGAATTACCAAACCTGCATAGCCTAAATAAAGCATCGGGGGATGAATAGTAAAAGCAAAATCTTGCAATAAAGGATTCAGATCTGTTCCATTTAAAGGAGAAATTGGCAGTAATCTTTCAAAAGGATTAGATGTGAAAATGGTGAAGCCTGCAAAACTTAAAAAAATTAAAGAGGTAAAGCCATGAAGGTAGTTCTTGTCTCTTACAGATTGATAATTTGTAAATAGTGAGAATAAAACAATCCATAGAGAAAGAATCAAAATAAATAAAAGCATGGAGCCTTCATGTCCACCCCATAAAGCTGAAAACTTGTAATAAATTGGCAAAAAAGGATTGGAATTACTTGCTACATAAAGCACACTGAAATCATCAGATAAGAATGATATCTCTAGTGCTATAAAACTCATCAGGATAAAAACAAACTTGAAATAAACTAAATTTGATAAATTAATTATTTCTCTATTCAGATAGTATGAATAGCTTGCTAGACAAAAAATAGAAACAGCTAGAACAAAGGATATTATTAAAAAAATATTGCCTATTTCAGGAATCATTTTCCCTCCAGAGCTTGGACTACTTCTTTTGGTTCATAATTTTCATCGTGTTTAGCCAAGATTTCAAAAGCTAGAAAACTATTGTTAGTTTGATCGTAATATCCAGTTGCAACCACTCCAGCATCTTCTTTAAACAAATCGGGCAAGATTCCTGAATAATTAACTGTAACTTCTTCTTTTAAATCAGTGATTGTAAAATTTATTTCTAAAGAATCAGGCACTCTTATAAGTGATCCTTTTTGGACTAATCCACCAATACGTATTGACTTATTTGGTGAGGGATTAGATACAAGCAAATCTGAAGGAGAGTAAAAAAGGTTGATGTTCTGATTTAGCGCTGTCAAAACTAAAACGGTTGCCAATAATGAAGAGCCAAATATAAATAAAACTGCGTAAAGACGATTTTTTCTAATTTTTTTCAATTTTTTTTAATTTATTTATTTTATTGAGTCTTACTTTAGGAACTATTAAATTAAGACCTATAAGAGCAACGGTTATTAACAAAACCAACCAAACATGAAAATTATAATCATTGAAATCGTAAATCATCTTTTTAATAATTTTTAAACCATTCCTTATTAATTTCTCGTTTTGCAATCTCAGCTCTCATTGCCATCAAGCCTGATAAAAGAACAACTAAATAAAAACCAAATATAGAAATTATGAGTGGGTATAACATCTCAGGAGAGATAGAAGAACTTTCTGTAAATTTAATACTTGCTGGTTGGTGAAGAGTATTCCACCAGTCAACTGACTTTTTTATAATAGGCAAATTAACTGCCCCTACTAACGTAAGAATAGAAACTGCTTGATCGGCAGATTTCTTTTCACTAAAAGACGAATATAAACTAATAATAGCAACATAAAAGATAAATAATACAAGCGTAGATGTGAGTCTCGCATCCCAGATCCACCAAGTTCCCCACGTTGGTTGTCCCCATATGGAACCACTTATTAAAGCTAAGAACGTAAAAGATGCGCCAATCGGTGCCATTGATTTGATAAAAATACCAGCCATTTTCATTCGCCAAATCATTGACACAACAGCAGCAACAGTCATAGTGTAGTAAATAGATTGAGATACTGAAGCCGCTGGCACATGCATGTAGATAATTCTGTAAACGTCTCCTTGTTTAAAGTCTGTTGGAGAAAAAAAGACTCCCCAAACAATACCAATTGTTAAAAATAGAAATGAGAGCAAAGCTACATAGGGAATAGTAATTCCAGAAATTCTGTAAAACCATGGCGAAGAACCTAATTTATGATAAAAAGTTTTTAAATTATTGAACGCCCTATTCATAATGCAGCCTCAAAGCACCAATACATGCGTAACAAATCAAAGGTAACAAGAAAATAAATATTGCTAACATCATTAAAAAGTAAAAACTCGGATTTTCGCCATTTAAAAATGAAGTAACCGCGGAAGTTCCCAATATCAGTATAGGCAGACTTAAAGGCAAAACAATTGCTGGGCCTAAAATACTACTTTTTCCTAAAGACAATGCTCCTGCCAAAGCTCCGAAAAGAGATATCACAGGAGTACCTATTAAAAGACTTGTTAACAAAATTACTAATCCTTCACTCGGCAAAAATAATAAAAATACAACCGTTGATGACAATATTATTATCGGCAAGGAACTGAAAATCCAATTAACTAAAATTTTTAAAATAACCAAAGGAAGGGTTGAAACTCTTAATGAAAAGAAAATATCTAGTGAGCCATCTTCAAAATCTTCATTAAATATATTTTGGATTGATAGCAAAGTTGACAAAAGAACGCAGATCCAAGTTATGCCCGGGGCCAAAAAAGATAAATCTGCTGGATCATTAGATAAAGCAAGAGGATAAAGCGCGATAGTAATCAGAAAGAATACAATTGGACTTAAGTAAGTGCTTGATCTCTTTCTATAAGAAACTAGCTCTTTATAAAATATCCTTTTTGCTAAATTAGTCATTTTTAAAATCATCGATATTTATTTCTTGAAAGCTTTTCCCTTGATTCTCATGAGAAGTGAAAACTATTGAACTTCCTTCAGAAGTTTTTTGCCGAAATATTTCATTCAAGCAATCTATTCCTTTGTCATCCAGACTAGAAAAAGGCTCGTCTAAGACATACAAATCAGCTTTTACAGAAGCAAACAAAGATAATAAAATTTTTTTCTTTTGGCCTTCTGAGTAATTACTAATTGAAGTCGAGAAAGAGACCTTGCAGCCAAAATCACTTAGAAAATTTTTGATTTTTTCCAGATCAAATACTGGATTTCTCAAATCATTTTTTAAATTTTCTGCAACTGTTAAATTGTCTTTAAATCCGTTCTTATGTCCCGCGTAAAAAATATTTGGAGAAGAAATATCTTTTATATTTTTATTTAGATACAAAATTTCTCCTTCATAATCTTGTAATATTCCAGAAATATTTTTTAAAAAGGTCGTCTTTCCAGACCCATTAGAGCCTGAAACTTTTGTAATTGTTTTAATATCTAAGGAAAGGTTTAGATTTTCAAATAGATATTTATCCGTATAGGCATATGATAAATTATCGACTTTTAACATGATCGAAATTAGTTAAATTAAATATTTAACCGTTTTAAGTTAATATTATAACTAATTATAAAATTAAGGACTTTAGAATGAGTGACGATTTTGGAAAGAGAATAAGTATAGAAGAGGTAGAAGAAGGAACCTCTTTCGCGCCTAAATTTGATGAAAAAGGTTTAATTCCCGTGATAACAGTAGAAGATAGTACTAGTGAAATACTTATGCATGGCTACTCAAACAAAGAAGCTTTGCTTAAAACAATCGAAACCAACCAAGCTCATTATTGGAGCAGAAGTAGAAAAAAAATCTGGAAAAAAGGTGAAACCAGTGGCTTGAATCAAGCAATAAAAAAAATACTTATTGACGATGATCAAGATTGTCTAATTTTTAGAGTTGAACTTGGTGGATTGGCAGCAAGTTGTCATGTCGGTTACAAATCATGTTTTTATAGGTCATTGGAAGGTAAAAATGAGTTAATTTTTACCGAGACAGAAAAAGTTTTTGATCCTGAAGAGGTTTACGAAGGTCAAGACAACCCAACCATTCTTTAATATCTGCCCTTGTAGTTTAACTGGATAAAACGGCCGCCTCCTAAGTGGCAACTCTAGGTTCGAGTCCTGGCTGGGGCACCATAATTAAAAAATATTTTTTATTTTTAAAAATTG
>LULK01000604.1_pt1 | contig 16363 bp, 16 predicted proteins | sample 728181 | NCBI WGS metagenome assembly LULK01 (sample SAMN03860291, study PRJNA289734) | marine metagenome | biome: seawater column; feature: ocean; material: water; isolation source: Red Sea water column Station 169 - depth 10m | place: Saudi Arabia: Red Sea | collected 2011-10-15 | depth 10 m | reverse complement strand
CAAAATTGGAAACTTAGGTATAGTTATAGCTATATCAGTTTAAGTTCAAACTAAAACCAATGGGAAAGGGAAGAAAAAAGCTACCAACAGAATTAAAAAAAATGAAAGGGACAATGCAGAAATGTAGAACTCTTGAAAATGAAATGAGTGTTGATTTATGTGTTGAGATTCCAGCTTCACCAGATTGGCTTTCACCAATTGGCAAAGAGGAATGGCATAAGATAACTAAACAACTATTCAATCTAAATATGTTGCATCAGGTTGATTTAAAATTGATTGAAGCTTATGTGAATGAGATAGCTATTTACATTGAATGTGAAAAAAAACTTAGAGAATCAGGAAGAGTTGATGAATTTTTAAACTCAGAGGGAGAGCTTATTAGGAGGCAAGCCAAGCCATTGGTTAAAATGAAAAATGATGCATTAAATAATGCTTTAAAATTAGCAAGTCAATTTGGAATAACTCCATCAGCAAGAGCATCAATATCAGCTCCTCAAATAAATAACAATACACAAATTAATAATTATTTTGAGTAAATATTATTTTGATAAACAGGCAAGTGATAAGGCAATAGGATTTATTGAAACCTTTATTACACACACAAAAGGAGAGCTTACTGGTAAACCATTACTTTTGGAAGAATGGCAAAAAGAAATAATTAGTAATTTATTTGGATGGAAAAATAAAGATACTGGATTTAGAAAATTTAGAACATGTTACATTCAAATTCCAAGAAAGAATGGTAAGACTACATTATGTGCGGCTATTGGATTATATATGTTATTTGCTGATAAAGAAAGAGGCGGTGAAATATATGCAGCGGCTGGAGATAGAAACCAAGCTAACATAATTTTTGATATAGCAAAGCAAATGATTCTTAACAATCCAGAGCTAACAAAAAGAGGAAAGGTATTTAGAAACTCAATTGTTAATGAAAGCAAAGGTAATTTCTTTCAAGCTATTAGTTCAGATAGTTCAACAAAGCATGGCTTCAATGCCAGTTGTATTCTGATGGATGAGATGCATGTTCAAAAGAATAGAGATTTATGGGATACATTATTAACATCAACTGGAGCAAGAACAGAACCATTATGTATTGCAATCACAACAGCTGGATTTGATAAGCAATCTATTTGTTATGAGCTTTATGATTATGCAAGTAAAGTAAGAGATGGAGTGATTGATGATCCAACTTTCTATTCAGTAATTTATGAAGCTACTGATGGAGATGATATTCAAGATGAAGAGGTTTGGAAAAAATGCAATCCAAATTATGGTATCAGTTTAAGAAAAGAATACATGGAAAGAGAAAGCCAAAGAGCTGTGGATGTACCATCTTATCAAAATACATTTAAGAGATTGATGCTTAATCTATGGACTGATTCTCAAACTGTTTGGATTACTAATGATGATTGGATGAAATGTAATCAAAAATATGACTTTAAAAAACTTGAGGGAATGGAATGCTGGGGCGGTCTTGACTTAGCATCCACAAGAGATATTAGTGCTTTTGTTTTAATATTTAAGGATGAAGATAATTATATTGTCTTACCGCATTTATTTATTCCATCAGAAAATGCAAAGCAAAGAAGTGAAAGAGATAAGGTTGATTACATGACTTGGGTAAATCAAAACTATGTTATTGCAACAGAGGGAGATGTTGCTGATTATAATTTTATTAAAGCTAAGATTAATGAATTGAGTAAAATATACAGAATACAATCAATTGCTTATGATAGATGGAATGCATCTCAATTAGTTATTGATTTAATTGGTGATGGAGCAAACATGACTCCTTTTGGTCAGGGCTTTGTGAGTATGTCAGCTCCAACAAAAGAATTAGAAAAGTTAATTATAGGAAAACAAATCATTCATAATAACAATCCAGCTATGAATTGGATGCTTTCAAATGTTGCAATACAGGAAGATCCAGCTGGTAATATTAAGATTGCAAAAAACAAATCAAGAGAAAAGGTTGATGGAATGGTTGCTTTAGTCATGGCTCTTGGTGAATACATGACTGGAGATGAGGTTAATAGTATTTACGATAATAGGGGACTTTTAATATTATAAACTATGGATTCAAAAATAATAGCATTACTAACACCAGAGGGCTTTGATGAAAGATTCTGGGACAATGCATCTAAATATAAAACTTATAAAAAAGCTTATGAGAAACTTGAGGATGAATATGAAACTTACTTTGGTAAACGTAAATATTCTGACTATAATTCTTATAGAGTTTGCAGAGATAGAAGAATAAAAAAAGGCAACAATGTTACACAAAGAACAGATTTTTAATTAATATTATTGTAAAAAATATTTTAATCTTTGGGCTTAATAGATAACATTAGAACTTTATTTACTGGTAATAGTTCTAAGAAGATAGATAAAAGAGGATTGAGTTTAAATACAATCTTCCCAGATGCTGATGTTTTTGATTCTGATAAAGCATTAACTCTTACATCAGTTTGGAATGCAATCAGATTACTTTCTGAAAGTGTTTCATCTTTACCAATATCAGTTTACAGAAAAGAAAATAATGGTGATAAAGTTGAGGATGTAAATCATAGAATCTACAATCTTATAAAATTTAAACCAAATAACTTTCAAAATAAAATAACATTCTTTGAATATATTATGTATTCAATCTTAACAGATGGTAATGCTTATGTTCAAATCATTAGAGATAACTCAGCTAATCCAGTTCAGTTATTACCAATGAATCCTGATTATGTTAATATTTTCATAAAAGATAATGAATTATTTTATCAGAAAGATGGTGGACCAGCTTTAGATTCCTCTGATGTTTTACATATTAAACTAATAACAGATGATGGAATTGAAGGGCTTTCACCTATTGACCAATGTGCTAAAGCTATTAATTGGAGTTTATCAATGGAAGAGTTTGGAAGTACATTCTTTAAGAATGGAGCAAAACCAAGTTCAGTATTATCAACTGATAGAGCATTAAGTGAAACAGCAATTGAAAGATTAAAAAATAGTTTTAATAGTTCTTATGCAAAACTAAAAAGCTCAAACTCAACTATTATTCTTGAAGAGGGATTGTCATTTAAGCCAATTTCAATCTCACCTGAGCAAGCTCAGTTCTTAGCATCAAGACAATTTGGAATAGAGGAAATTGCAAGAATATTTAATATTCCACCTCACATGTTAAAAGATTTATCTAAATCAAGTTTTAATAATATAGAAATGCAATCTCAAGAATATGTTACTTATACATTAATGCCTTATCTAACAAGGATAGAGCAAGAGATGAATCTAAAATTATTTAGAACAAATGAACTTGGTAAAACATTTGTAGAATTTAATGTCAATGGATTATTAAGAGGAGATGTAAAAACAAGAAATGAAGCTTATAAAACTGCAATTCAAAATGGTTATATGAGTATCAATGAAGTAAGACAAAAAGAAAATTTAAACTCAATAGAGGGTGGAGATCAGCATTTTATACAAATGAATATGACAACAATTGAAAACGTAGGAGATGCCAGCTTATAAATGTGATAATGGTAAATATAGATGGGGTGCTACTGGCTCATGTAAATATGATTCAAAGCAACAAGCTGAAGATGATAATAAAGATTATTACAGAAATATAACAATAGTATCTGGCTCACCTTGTTCAGGGAAAAATACTTATGTAAGAAACAATAAAAAAAGAGGTGATATTGTTTGGGACTTTGATAAAATTCATTCAGCATTAACTGATGAATCAACTCATAATCATATTGAGCAAGTTAGAAAATATATCTTTTCAATGAGAGATACTTTTTACAATGACTTAGAAAAAGAAAAGGATTTAAGAGTTTGGATTATAAATTCATCACCAATAAGAAGTGTAAGAAATGAATTAGCTAAAAGATTAAATGCTAATATAGTTTATCTTAAAAGAAGTAAAGATGAATGTCTTAGAGTAGCTGAGAATGAAAGGCCAGAGGAATGGAAAGGTTACATTGAAAACTACTTTGAAAGATTTGAAGATATTGAAGAAAATGAAAATATTAATATTATTGAAGTTAAGGCATTAAGTGATATTGATTTAACACCAACTCAAGGAATGATTGATGAGGCAAGAAAAGGACTTGAGTGGAGAAAAGAATTTGGAAGAGGTGGGACTGAGGTTGGAATCCGCACAGCAAGAATGATTATAAACAATGAACTTACTCCTGATAGAGTAACAAGAATGTTTAGCTTTCATTCAAGGCATCAAGTAGACAAAGAGGCGGAAGGCTACAACTCAGGAGAAAAGGGCTACCCATCTAATGGGAGGATTGCAATAGCTCTATGGGGAGGTGATGCTGGCTTTTCTTGGTCGGAAAGAAAAAGAGAAGAGATAGTAGAGGAGGAAGAAAAAAGAGTTAGTGCTAAAATAAAAACATCTTTAGAAAATAAAAGAGATGAGCATAATGAAGATATTAAAGAACTTAGTTTGGATTGGGATGGCTCTGTTACTTTATCAATGTTGGAAAAGGTATTTGATAGAGGGGTTGGGGCTTACAATACTAATCCTCAATCAGTAAGACCATCTGTTAAATCACCGGAACAATGGGCATTAGCCAGAGTTAATAGTTTTTTATATGCTATGAAAAAAGGTAAATTTAGAAGTGGAAAGCATGATACGGACTTATTACCAAGTAAACATCCAGTAAAAAAAGAAATGGAAGAAAAAATGAATAATATGAATAAAGATTGTAATGATTGTTTTAAAAACAAAAGAGAATTAGTAGGTACTATGATAACAGATGGAATTGAATTACCATTGTATAGTACAAAAGAGGAAGCTGAGAAAATGGCTGAAAAACTGGGAGGTAGTGGTTCTCATATCCATACTTTAGATGGTGAGGAGTATTTTATGCCATTTGATTCACATGAACAATGTATGATGATGATGTCTAAAGATAAAGATATGGAAGAAGAAGAAATTATGGAAGAATCATATCACTATGATAAAGATGAAGAAGAAGATGAGAAAACATTTAGAAATAATAATCCCAATGTAGAAAAAAGAACATTTAATCTTGAAAGTAAAATTGAAACAAGAGAGGTTGATGGTAAAGAAAGAAATATAGTTGTTGGTTATGGTAGCGTTTATAATTCCAGAAGTGAGAATCTCGGTGGCTTTTATGAGTACATCTCAGAGGGTGCTTTTACTGATGCCAGATACATCTTATGCAAGAGATTTATTAATCAACATGAAAAATAATAATTTAAATCAAAGCTCTTTTGCTTTTACTATTCCATCTGGTGGGGATGAATGGAGTTCAGATGAGGCTGGTAATAATATTAGAACAATAAATAAAATAGATAAATTATTTGATATTTCTGTTGTTACCTACCCAGCATATTCCCAAGCGGATTCTGATGTAATGGTAGCACAAAGAGGATTGAAAGAATATAAAGAAACAAAGAAATTAGTCAAGCATTCTCTTCTTGGACTAAAAATTGAAATAAATAAGAGAAAATAATAATTAAAATTAAATTTAAATGAAAACATCAATTGAATTAAAAGAGTTACGTTCTGACATAATCTCACAATTGGAGAATATCAAAGATGTTGCTTCAACTGAGAAGAGGGACTTAACTGAAGATGAAAACAATCAAGTTGATGGATTATTAACTGAAGTTGATAATCTTGATACAAAGATTGAAAGAGCTGAAAAAATGGAAACTATTAAAAGAAATAGTGCTGTTGTTTCAGGTGTAGAAACTAAAAAGGTTGAGAAAGAAATCAGAGGCTATTCTTTCCAAGATGCATTTAAACAAGCTTACTCTGGAAGAGTAGAGGGACTTGTAAAAGAAATGGATCAAGAGGCAAGAAATGAATCAAGATATACTGGTCAATCTTACAAAGGAATAGGTATTCCATCAAGCATATTAACAAGAGCAGAGATAGCTACATCAGCTGGAAGTGCTACTGATGTGATGGCTTGGACAGACCAATTAGAAGCAAATCTTGTTTTAGCAAGTGCTGGAGCTAATTTTTATAGCGGTATAAATGACATGAAGTTCCCAGTATTTTCTTCTATAAATTCTGGATTTGTTGCTGAAACTGGTGGCTCAGCTCCGGCGGCTAATGGAACAGCTTCAAGCGTTACTTTATCACCAAGCAAAATGATTTCTATTGTAAATGTATCTGCTGAGGCAATGATCCAAAACCCATCTCTTGAGGCGGCTTTAAGAAGAAACATGGCTCAAAGTGTAGCAGCTACTTTAGAATCAGCTTTATTAGATACTGGTGATGTAACTAATGCACCAGCTTCTATCTTTGCTGATGCGGCTACTGGACCAACTGGTGCTTTTTCAGCGGCTAATGCTATTGAAATGGAATCAACTTTACTTGGTAATAATGTAGATTTACAAGGTGCAAGAATAGCTTACTTAATGGATGCTGATGCTTATGCGAAAATTAAAACAGAAGCTCAAGTAAGTGGAGTTAGTGCAGCTTATGATTTAAGAGATAAAACTGTTAATGGTTACTTTGCATTTGTTTCATCTGCTGTTGCATCAAGTGGAACAGCTTCTAAAGACCATGTACTAATGGGAGATTTCTCAAAAGTACATATTGCTCAATTTGGAGGCATAGATGTTCTTTATGATCCTTACACTAATGGAGGTATCGGAGTACCAAGATATGTATTAACATCTCTTGTTGGCGGTGATGCTGTACAAAATGCAACTGCATTTGTTCAATTAACTGAGGCATAATAATTAGTATTAATTAAAGGGGTGGCTTAATACCCATCCCTTTTTTTTTAAATTCAACTATGAGAGCATTTAAAGTAGTTACACCAGCAACAAGTAATCCAATAACATTAACTGAGGCAAAAACTCATTTAAAAGTAGATACAACGGCAGATGATACATTTATCACTAATCTGATTAAATCAGCTACATCATCAGCTCAAGAATATACTAATAGATTTTTTATTCAAACTACAATCCAACAAGTTGGAGATAAGTGGGAAGATATAAGTAATTTATTTAAATCACCAGTTTTAAGTGTTACTAATATAAAATATGTTGATCCAGATGGAACATTACAAACATTAAACACAGATATTTATTTTGTTGATGATGTTAATAAACCAGCAAGGATTGGATTAAAACCAAATAAATCTTTTCCAGAGATTATTGATAGATTAAATGCTGTACAAGTAAATTATGTTGTAGGGATAGCGGCTGGACCAGATGAGGTTGATGAGGGGATAAGACAAGCTTTGTTATTAACTATTGGTAATTGGTATCAGAATAGGCAAGCGGTTGTTACTGGAACAATAGCAACTGAGCTTCCAATGAATGCTAAGTTTTTATTAGACCAATATAAAATACAAGTATGCAGATAGGGCATCTTGATAGAAGAGTTACTTTGCAAAACTATTCAACAAGTGCTAACAGCTATGGAGAGTTGATAGAATCTTATAGTGATTATAGAACAGTTTGGGCTAAAGTAGATTTTGATGGAGGTAGTCAATCAGATGAATTTGATAGGATAACAGCAATAAGCAAAGTAAAGTTTTATATTAGAAATCTTGACTTAGCAAACTTAACCGAAAAAACAAGAATAAGCTATGATAGTAAACTATATTACATTCAAGCAATAAATGAGATTGAGGGAAGAGATAGTTTTTTAGAAATAATAACAGAACAAAGAGATTAAATGAGTTTTAGTAGAGCAACAGAAAAAGTAACATTTAAGATGGAGGGTTTGAAAGAACTCCAAGATTTATTTTCTCAACTACCTAAAACATTGAATAATGATAAGATGTTTAATAAGTTCTTTAGAGAGAACTCAAAACCATTAATTAAAGAAGCCAGAGCTAATCTTGTAAAGGAGAAAGCTGATAAAACTGGAAGATTAAAAAGGTCAATTGGTTATTTTACAACGAGAAGATCAAGAAAGTTCTTAGGGGGTTTTGTTGGACCAAGAGTTAAAGGAGCTTTTGGGGCTGGTAAAAAAAGCAAATCTGGTGAGGGTAAATCAGGATTCTATGGTGCTTGGATTGAATATGGTGATGAGGGAATGTTTGGAGGAAGAGGACCAATGAAAAGAGCAAAAAAATACTTTGAGCCAGCTTATCAATCAACTAAAAAATTAATGTTAAAAAATACTGTTCAAGATGCTGAGAAAGTAATTGCAAGGACTGTTAAAAGCTATGCAAAGAGAACTGAGAAATATGGAATATTTGGAAGATAATGAAAGTAGGGTTAGCATTATATAGTTTATTGAGTAGCAATGGAGAGGTTAGCTCAGTTGTTGGAACAAGAATATTTCCAAACGTAGCTCCTCAAACAACTACATTTCCATTTATTATATATGAAGTTGATGGTGATGATCCTAATGATACAAAAGATGGAGTGAGTACAGTAGATGTAAATAATATTACTGTAAGTTGTTATTCTAAATCATATAGTGATGCAAGTGATTTGGCATTAAAAATAAGAACAGCATTAGATAGACAAAGTGGAACTCATGGAGGGGTTTCAATTCAATCTATCCAATATGATAGTTATAATGATATTTTTGATGATAACCATGAGGATGGGGTGTTTAGGAAAGCAATAGATTTTAATGTAAGAATTATAAATACAGCATAATGAAATATAAATTAGAAAAGAATTTAAGAATGTTTGGAAATGTTTTCCAAGCTGGTGAATCAGTTGAATTAAAAGAAGAGGATTACAAGCGGCTCAAGAAATTGGGTTATTTTAAAACTAAAAAAAAGAAAGTAAAAGATGGCGACAATAACAGTTCAAACGATAACTGAAAGCGGAATAACTCCCACGTTTGCAAGTGCAACGGCAGAAGGAGATGTAATGGATAATGATGGAAAGACTTTTCTCATGATAAAGAATGGGGGTGGTGGTTCTATTACTGTTACAGTTACAGCTCAAGTTACATCATTTGATGTTGGTGCTTTCGGACCATTAACTAAAAGCAATGCAACTATTGCTGTTGCTGCTGGTGCTGAGGGTATGATTGGACCATTTGCACCTTTAGCTTTTAACACAAATGATTCCCAAATAAGTATAACTTATAGCGGAGTTACAAGCGTAACTGTTGCAGGGTTTAGATTAGATAATTAATTAATTAAATAAATAAATATAAATGGCAATTTTAAATGGAACTGAACTAAAAGTGTACAGCGCTGGGACAACTAACTTAGTAGCTTTTGCACAAAACTGTACTTTGACTGTTAATCAAAGTATAAGAGAAATAACTAACAAAGAATCAGCTGGATTCAAAGAATCATTAGAGGGATTGAGAGATTTCACTATTGATGTTGATGGAGCTTATGCATGGACTGATGCAAGTGGAGCAGCTTTAACAAATGGTGCAGATGATATATTACAAACGAATGTATTAGGTACAAGACAAGCTGTTAGTTTTATCTTTGGAGATACAACTACAACATCTGATGTATCTTATGCTGGTAGCGGATTTATTACATCTGTTAGTTTGACTGGAGGAACTGAAGATACAGCAACTTATTCAATAACTATTGAGGGTACTGGAGCATTAACTCAAACAGTTAATTAATAATAACTTTTGGTGGAGGTGCTTGGTAATTCTTTCGGTGAGTTACTGAGCATCAAAACCATTTTAAAATACTTACTGAAATGAATTATAAAATGATAACAATAGGCAAAGAAGACCATCCAATTAAGTTTGGCTTTAATGCTTTAAGAAAATATTCTAAAATGACTAATACATCACTTGCGGACTTAGATAAACTTGGGCAAGAGATGACTTTAGATAATGCTTTAATTTTAATGTATTGCGGAATAGAAGATGGTTACAGAGCTTCTAAGCAAGAAATGAAATTATCTGTTGATGATTTAGCTGATTCAATAGATGGTGATTTCAATGCTATTGCAAGATGTATGGAGATTTTAGGAGAGATGATGGGACAGGTAAATGAAAAAAAGCCGAATCCCAAGCAGAAGAAAAGCTGACTTGGGACAGATTGGAAGAGATAGCTTTTGGATTAATGGGGCTATCTGTTGAGGAGTTTTACAATATGATTCCAAGACATTTTTTTAATAAGATGGCTGGATTCTACGAACTCCTAAGCTTGAAAGAAAAGCATGAATGGGAAAGAGTAAGATGGCAAACAGCGGTGTTAGTCAATATACAAATCCCAAAAGGAAAGAGAATAAAACCAACAGATTTGATTGAATTTGATTGGGATAAAAAGAAAAAAGAAGTAGATTACAAGAAGTTGAAAGCAAGGGCTGAGTATATTAAAAGAATAGAAGAATTAAAAAAAGATGGCAAATAAGAGTGTAGGGTTTTTAACAGTAGCATTTGGAGCTGATTTAAGGGGCTTTGATAAAGCCATGAAAAAAGCTACGAGAGATATAAAGAAGTTTGGAACTAATATGAAGAATATTGGTCAAGACTTAACAAGAAATATCACTTTACCAGTAATTGCTTTGGGCGGTGCATCTGTTAAATTAGCATCTGATTTTGAGGAAAGTTTAAATAAAGTAAGAGTTTCTTTTGGAGATTCATCTAAATCAGTTGAAGATTTTGCTGATACTACTTTAAAATCATTTGGTATTGCAAGAGGATCAGCTTTAGAAATGTCAGCTCTATTTGGTGATATGGGTACATCTTTAGGGATGAGCCAACAAGAAGCTGCTAACATGGCTACATCATTAGTTGGTTTAGCTGGTGATTTAGCTTCATTTAAAAATGTTCAAATAGAAGTTGCTCAAACAGCATTAGCTGGAATATTTACTGGGGAAACAGAATCATTAAAGAAACTTGGTATAATGACTACTGAGGCTACTTTAAAAAATAATGAATACTTTTTATCTCTTGGCAAAAGCTTTAGTGAATTAACTCAACTTGAAAAAATACAAATTAGATATGCCGAAGTTCTAAGACAATCAACTAATGCTGTTGGTGATTTTGAGAGAACAAGTGAGGGTTTTGCAAATCAAATGAGAATGCTTCAAGAAAGCATGAAAGAAACAGGTGAGGAGATAGGTCAAAAATTAATTCCATTTGCTCAAAAATTAATTGATACATTTAATAAATTATTAACAAGATTAAACAATTTAACAGATGCTCAAAAAGATAATCTTGTTCAGTTTACTTTATTAGCAGCAGCTCTTGGACCAATTTTAGCATTGCTCGGTAATTTAGTAATTGTATTTGGTAAACTTATTCCCTTATTGGGTATGCTTTTTAAAGCTTTTGTGGCTCTTAATCCAGTTGCCAGAGTTATGACATTGATTGCTGGTGGCTTAGTTACATTAGAAAAAATATTTGAAAAAGATAATAAAATAGCTGATGGCTTTAAAGATGCAGCAAAACAAGTTAAATTTTTTGGAGCTGAGATAAGTAAAACTGGATTAAAAATTAATAAAGTAGTTCAAGATCCTAATTTTAGATTTTTCTTGCATGGGGGTAAACCAGAACCCAAACCTCAACCAGTTGATCCTTTTAAAACTGGTACTATTGCACCATTACCATCAATAGGAATGGAAGAGGGTGCTTTTGGAGATTTTGGATTTGGAACAACTGATGGATTACCTATGTCTCCTATTGAAGATCAATTCAAAGGAATAGTTCAATTTCAAACTGAATTAACAGAAAAACAAAAACTTGCTAATGCTCAATTTGCTTTATTTGGAGATGTTGTTAGGGATTCTATGACATCAGCATTAGATGGGACTGAAAGCTTTGCAGATGCTTTTATTAGGTCTTTGCAAGGTATTATCAAGAGATTATTAATTCAATTAGCTGTAATGACCGCAATAAGAATACTTATGGGAGATAGTGTTAGTCAAGCTTTGAGTGTTGCAAAAGGAGGATTAATGAAAAATTTAGATGTAGGAAATTATGCAAATGGTGGCATAATTAGTGGACCAACATTAGGATTGATGGGAGAGTATGCTGGTGCAAATAGTAATCCAGAGGTTGTAGCTCCATTATCAAAACTTAAATCAATGATTGGTGGCGGTACTCAACAAGTTGAAGTAGTTGGAAGAATAAGTGGAACAGATATATTTTTAAGTAATGCAAGAACATCTGGAAACAGATTAAGAAGCGTATAATGGCTGGAATAAGATTTCAAACAACAGTTTATAGTTATAATTCATGGAGTTACTTTATTCAAATTTGGGATAGAAATTATACTGGCTCAACAATAACTGAGATTACATTAGGGCAAGGCGGACCACAAATCAATTGGGACTCTGATAATGATGATAGATTCTCAACTATAATGAGTTCATCATGTGAAATTCCTATAATGGTTGAGGGAACATTACTTGAGAACTGGTTAAAGAGTGTAAGAGATTCCTATGAAGAAAAAGATGTTTATGTTCATATTTATAGAAATACTCAAGCAACTGCATCCAGTTTAATTTGGAGTGGATTCTTATTGATGGATTTAAACTCTACTGTTGATGAGTTCTTTCCTTATGAGTTTAGATTAACTTTTACTGATGGATTATCATTATTAAAAGAAGTTGATTTTGTAGAAACTGGAGCAACAAAACCTTATGATTCAAGTGAAATGTTATGGGGACCAGCTTCTTATAGTTTCTGGATGAAAACTGTACTTGGTAAAGTTGGTGCGGCTTTGACTACTGAAGGAGCTATAACTGATTGGGAATGGAGAACAAGTATAAACTGGTATAATACTGGGCATGGTACATCAGCTCCATCTACATTAACATTTGATCCATTTGCTAAAACAGAGGTGCAAGTTTCTATGTTTCATAATGAAGAGAATGATGGGGTTTATCAACCGCAAAATTGTTATGATGTATTAAATGAACTCCTTAAACATTGGGGAGCAAGAATAGTTTATTGGAGGCATAAGTTTTGGATTATACAAATACCAGAATATAATACAGCTGAAACAGGAACATTATCAAATCCTGATAATATAAATACAAGAAAATACTTTCATTCAAGTAATAGTGTAAGTGCTGCTTTTGATAATCTTAACGATTATTGGACACCTTATCAAGTGTTTTTACAAGCATCAGGAGTTATTGGACCAAGTAAAATAGTAGGTACTAAATATGATTTTAAAGCACCGATAAAAGAAGTTATTGCTAAATACATTACTGGAAGCGGTGAGAACTATTTTGGAGGATTCCCAACATCAGAAAACACAGTTGTAACGCAAGAAAGAATTAATAATCTTGCTGATGCATCTGGTATTTATTTAGATATACCATTAATATTTACTCAAGATAGATCAAGTGTTAATAGCGGATTAACTGGAGGTCAATTTGAATCTTTTTCAGCTGATATAAGGTATCAATTAGCGGCTACTAATTTAGCTCATGGTGGTTCAACAACTAAATTCTTACATTATAATTATGGAACTAATACTTATTCATGGAATACAACAGCACCATCATCTGTTAATAATAGACCAAGATGGTATGCAAGTAATTTAAATTTTACAAGTGGTTCAAGTGGATTAATAACTCAACAGCTTGGTGGTCCAGATAATGGGGCGGCTATATTAATACCAACTGATTCTTCATTTACTGGTTTATTTGATATTACTATTCAAATATTTAATTTTGTTAATGGAGTTGCATCTTCTAAGTATGCATTCATTGATAATGATACAGGAGCTAACTGGGCTGATCCAAGAGATATTGGATTGACTTGGGAAAATGTTGCAAGTGTTTCTGGAACTACATTAAGCTCTTCAAGTTACATGGCTGGACCGATAAGAATAAGAACTTATTTTCAACCAAATGGCAATCCATTTGCTGGTCAATTATTAGCTTTAGGAGCTAATCTTCAAGTATCAGCAACAGCTCAGAATATTGTACAAGATAGTAATAATACTAATAATTCAAGTATTAGAAACTTTGATGAGCTATTATGGGGTGATTCTCCAGCTTCAGTTAGTAGGGGAGCAATTGAAGTTATTGATACAAGCGGAACAAGAACGACTACTGTAACAAGTGGTCAATGGGGTGTTGGTGTTACAAATGGAACTCAAACTTTTTCAAAGTTATTACTTGATAGATTTTTAGAGGGACAATTAACATCAATCAGGGTTGCTAATTTTAGATTAGTAATTCCAACTGAAGCAAAAGAAAAAGATGATGGAACAGCTGTAAGACCGCAATATATCAATCCTGTTGGATTATTAGTAGAGAATAGACCTCAGGAAGCTCCAATGTCTTATGTTATGCAGAGAGGAACATTTCATGTATTAAAAGATGAATGGGATTTTCAGGGTTTTGAAATACAAAGTGAAAGCACCTCAGCTTCTACTGTAACAGTTACAGATACTAATTTTGGTACAATTGACATTCCAGTAAGTACAGCACCACCATCATTCTTACAAAGACCACCAAGCTCATCAATAAACTCAGCGGCAAGAAATAATATTATTACAACTTTAACAACTGCGGTTAGTGGGCTTGGTAGTGATTTAGTTGCTAATGGTAATTATGATGAGTTAGGTAGTGAGTTAATACCACAACCTTTAGATATATCAACAACTCCTTTTGCTGCAAATGGAGGTGGTGTGATTTTGAATAGTAATAGTTTTGAAACATTTGGAGGTACTTTAGATGGTATTAGAACAAGTAATTTATTAACTGAGGGTAAAACATATAAATTAATTATTGAGGGTAGTACAACAAGTTCTGGTTTTACTGTTGGTAATACATCAGGTTCAGGTGGTCAATATGGTACTGGGTTTGGCACACATTATTTTATTGCATCAGGAGCTAATTCAACAGCTGCTAAAAGAATATGGATAAGACAAATAACAGCTGGTGTTACAACAATTACTAATTTTTCTATAAAACAAGTTGATCCAGATGATGATTGGACTAAAGGAACTGGATGGAGTATTCAAGATGACCAAGCTCAATTTAGTGGTAGTGCAGATGCAGCATTAGAACAAGCTGGTGTATTTACTGAGGGAACTAAATATAAAGTTAGTATTGATGTAGCAGAGATAAGCGGTGGTGAGTTAGAAGTGAAAGACCAAACAACAATACATCAAGCTATAACATCAGCTGGTGGTTATGAGTTTACATTTACAGCTGCTAACACAGCTTTACAATTAAATGCTAATACTGGCTCAGTAGAAAGAACAATTAAGATAAATAGTATTACAGCTCAAGAAGTTAGCTCAACAACATCTCTTGCAATAAATAGTATTGGTGAGGCAATCTTTACAACTGGTAATAAGTTTAGCTTATTAAATATAAATAATAATACAACTTATGATTTAACAATAAATGCTAATCAATCAGCTAATGATACAACATTAACAATAACAGCTTTTGAATTTGAGGCAATTGTTCCAGTTGGTAGTATTGTTACATTTAATAAAAAGAATCTCATTAAAGAATATCAAGATGATACTTTACAAGAGGTTACAGATAGAGGCAATACAACAACTAATTCAATAATGATTGGAAGCTCTTCAGCTCCATCAGAAAAGCTACATGTTACTGGTGATGCTTTAGTTAGTGGAGATGTAATGGCTGACACTTACAAACCAGCCGCATCAAGTGAGCCAATTAAATTTAAAAACTCTTCATCAACTGAGCTTGTAAGAATAACTGATGGAGGCAACGTACTCATTGGAACAACATTTGATTTTGGGCATAAATTACAAGTACAATCAAATACAAATCCTCAATTATACTTAACAGGAGATTCTGGTGCTGGAATTGCTTTTATAGATACTGATACAAGCCAAGAGGATTATCAAATTATTGTTGGAGCAAATGATATGGTTTTTAGAAGAGTTTCTGATTCATCAGATAGAATAAGAATTTATGGTAGTTCTGGTAATATATCTTTAGCACCTAATTCAGGCAACGTAGGTATTGGCTTGACAAATCCCTCAGCAAAGCTCCAAGTTTCAGCAAGTGGTACGACATCACAAGAAATAGCTCATTTTGGTAATTCAAATGATGTTGCTAAAATAAAATTGCAACTTGATGGAGTTGGAAGTTCTAAGCAAGTAATGCTTGATTCAAGTAATAATGAAGATATAGTTTTAAATACTCAGGGAGATTCTTATTTTATAAATAATTTAGGAATAGGAACAGTAACTCCTCAATCTAAAGCTGAAATAGATGGAACATTAAGAGTTATAGGTCAAGTAACTCCAAGCGGTGGGGCTGGTCTTGAGATAGGTTATTCTGGAGCTGGTAAAATAAGAGCAATAGATAGAGCTACAACTACTTATAAATTACTTGATTTTATAGCATCTAAATTTACTTTTAAAATAGCTGGTACTGAGAAGATGAGGTTAAGTGAGGATGGACGTTTGGCAATAGGCTTAACAAATCCCACAGGGAAACTACATGTGTCTACTGT
>LULK01000282.1_pt2 | contig 16368 bp, 17 predicted proteins | sample 728181 | NCBI WGS metagenome assembly LULK01 (sample SAMN03860291, study PRJNA289734) | marine metagenome | biome: seawater column; feature: ocean; material: water; isolation source: Red Sea water column Station 169 - depth 10m | place: Saudi Arabia: Red Sea | collected 2011-10-15 | depth 10 m | reverse complement strand
TTAAAAAAAAAGGAAAAAACATCTCAATTTCGAAAAATGTGAAAATTATAGGTGCCAAAAATATTTCAATTGGCAATAATGTTAGAATTGATGATTTTACAATTATATCTTGCCAAAATGGTAAATTGTATATTGGCTCAAACGTTCACCTGGCAGGATTGTGTTATTTAGGATGCACCGGAAATATATTTATTGGTAATAATGTGAATATTGCTCAAGGAGTAAAAATTTACTCAAAGTCAGATAATTATTTAGAAAAAAAAACTAAAAGAAAATTTACAATTAAGCCAATTAAAATTGGAAATAATGTGATTATTGGTTCCAATACAGTTGTTATTCCAGGGGCTCATATTGAAAATAATTGCAGAGTAGGGGCACTTTCATTAGTAAAAAATAAATTAAAGAAAAATAGTCTTTACTCTGGAATTCCTGCAGTATTTCAAAAAAAACTTAAGTGAAAAAAAATATAATAATCACTAGTGGCTTATTTCCAACTAATGGAATGGTTACAATGTCTATTTATTTGTTTAATATATTTAATGCAAGCAAGATTATAAAAAAAAAATATAAAGTATATTTATATATTCACACAGACGATAAAATTAAAAAAAAAATTTATAATATATATAACTTACTTATAAATAAAACTCTTAATACTAATAGGGAAATATATTTTACAAATGAAATTAATAAAGATTTTAGTTTTTTAAAAGAAAATAAGAACATAAAATTTTTTAGAGAAGAGTCTGAATACGATAAACTTAATCCTGTATTAGTTTTTCCAAATTCTACTTCAAAATTTAATAATAAATTAATTGGTTATATTTATGATTTACAACATATAGAATTTCCAAAAAATTTTGATAAAAAAGAAATAATAAAAAGAAAAAGTAAAATTAAAAAAATTCTAAACGAATATAAGGTTACTCTAGTCAATTCTAAGTATACTTTAAATAAAATAAAAAGTCTTTATAAATTTAAAACACAACTAATTTGTATTCCGTTTTTACCAAATTTGATTAATTATAAAAAATACTCAATTAATATAAAAAAAAGATTTAATATTAAGAATAAATTTTACCTAATATGCAATCAATTTTGGAAACATAAAAATTATGAACTTGCATTTCAAGTATTTAAAATATTATCAAAAAGAAATAATTTTCAGCTAGTATGCACGGGTACAAAATATAATAGATTGAGTAATAAGATTTATTTTCATAGTCTAATTAAAAATTATAAATCTCTTTTTGATGAAAAAAAAATAATTATTTTAGGAAATGTAAATAAAAAAGAACAAATTTCATTAATTAGAAAAAGTGAGGCTATTATTCAGCCCACTTTATATGAAGGTGGGCCAGGAGGATTTTCAACCTATGAGGCAATATATTTTAAGAAAAGAGTATTTTTATCTGATATTGAGATAAATAAAGAAATAAAAAATCCATATGTAAAATTTTTTAAAAAAAATAAAAAAAAAGATTTAATAAGATTAATTTTAAGAAAAAATAAAAAAAAAATAAAGATAAATAAATTAGATAATGATAAAAAAAGAATTAATTTTTTTATTCATGAAATTTTAAAAAAGACTGAATTAGATAAAAATAATTAAGCCACTTTATGATAAACTATATAAATAATCTTAGAGTTTCTATGAATGATTATTTTTTTTATAGAAAAAATAAAAAACTTCTTAGTAAAACCTTTAAGATTAAAAATTCAAAAAATGGTAAAAAAGTCTTTCTTTTTGCAACAGGTCCATCGATAAACATACTAGATTCAAAAAAAGTAAATAATATTAAAAAAGATGGGTATGATATTTTTTCGTTAGGAGGTTTCTTGTCAAGTAATATAAATTTTAAATATGAAATTGATTATTATCTTTTATCGGATGAAAGAACTATATGGCCTAATAAATTTGATTTAGAAGATGATTTGAAAATACCAATTAAAGAAACTATAAGTCAATTAAATAAAAAAAAAATAAAACTTTTTTTACCAACTAGTGCATACAATGATCATGACTTTAAGAATGAAATTTTTTATTTTAATAATACTAAGTCTAATCTTTCAAGAAACAATAATGATATAACAAAATCTAATGACTTCAATGCATCAGGTCTAAAAGCACTACTTGCCTGTGTATATCTTGGATATGATGAAATATTAATTTGTGGGCTAGATAACAATTTTTGGAACAATACAAAAGTTAATTCCAAAAATGAAATTTTACATTTAAAAAGTCATTTTTATGAAAATAGAAATTATATTAAACACAAATCATTTAAATTAATTTCTGAAATGCTTTCAAAAGCAGCAGCTATCTCAAAATCTTTTGAAAGGTTCAAAAATTATAATATTATTAATTTGGATCCAAATAGTCTTATAAATTGTTTTAATAAAAAACATAATCTAGACATTTATAAATAATTCATTTTCCAGCTGTCCATCCACCATCAATTTTTATAGAGGAACCAGTTATATTTTTACTAGCACTTGAAGTAAGAAATAAACATAGTTCAGCTATATCTTCTTTTTCAGTAAATTTTTTTAATGGAATTTTATTTTTAATTATTGTAAGTCTTTTTTTTGTAAATATAAGTTCTTTTTCATTTACTATTGTTTTTGTTGGTGCAATTGTATTAATTCGAATGCCATACTTTCCAAGATCCATAGCGGCAGCTTTTGTAAATCCCTCTACGGCAAACTTAGAAGAGCAATATACAGTTCTATTATAAGCTCCGATATGACCTAATTGAGAGCTCAAATTTATAATTGAACCTTTAATCTTTTTTTTTATCATTTTTTTTGTAAAAATTTGAGTCATCAAGAAAGTCGATTTGAAATTTAAATCTATCAAATAATCCAAATCTTTTTTTTTTACTTTAAATAAATGATCATCATTTCGACTAGCTGCATTATTAATTAAATTATGAACGTAACTAATTTTTTTTGAAATTTGATTTAAAAATAAATTATTTGACAAATCTCCATGATAAATTTTGACTAATTTTTTATTATATCTTTTTTCTAAATCTTTTTTTTGATTAAAAGTTTTAACTAACAGAATTATATTATGATTTTTTTTATAAAATTTATCGGCTATAGCTAATCCAATTCCACTTCCAGCACCAGTTATTAATGTAATTTCATTTCTCATTAAGATTTATTTAAATTGAATAAATTTTGCCCCAAGCTTGTGCATGATTTTTTCCTAGAACAGTCCCCTCAGCATTGCATTTATTACAAGGGCTAATATCTCTGTCACCTTGTAAGAGTTTTTTTCTATACCTTTCTATAATTTTATCACTCCAAATAGCAAAAACTTTTTTTTGCATTAAGTTTCCCATTGTAATTCTCCTTTGCCAATCTTGAGGACATAAAAAAATATCACCGTTCCAGTCGATTAACATTTGATAAGATGGGTAAAAGCATTTTGCATTTATTTTGACCTCTTCCTGAATGCCAATATCTATTGTGCCAGTTCTGTTTGTAAGTTTTAAACCATAATCTTTTGTTTCATCATGCCATCTATCTCTAAGAATTACAAAATCTCTTGGAACATTGGCTTTTTTGGTCATATCCAAGAATTTTTTCCTTTGTTCAGGACCATCGTACATACTTATCAATAATTTGTTCACATTAGATGCATACAGTTTTTTTATATTTTTGGGATTTAAAGTATCTCCATTAGTCACAACTTCTACAAATGCTACTTTTGAAATTTGGTCGCAAATTTCAAATACATTTTTATGTAACATTGGTTCTCCATAACCACACAAAACAACAGATCCTTTAAATCCCATTTCTTTAAGATCTTTACATAATTTTGTTATCAATGGTTTTTCCATCTTTTGATAAGTATCAGGAGCAATACTGGGGTCAGATTTTGGACAAAATTTACAAGTTCTGTTACAGACATCGATTATGCTTAATTCAATCCAACTAGGTAAAGGAATTTTATTTTTAAAAACTAGTTTGTCATCAACTATAACAGTTCTTCTTTTGATATTTATTTTTATAGCCTTTACTTGTTTTTTTGTTCTTTTTTTTTCCATTTTTTTTTGGTTTTTTATTATATAACTTTCTATAACTTTAATTATAAAAATTAAATACTATTTATATTACGTTCTTATAATGCTTTGGAAAAAAATTAACACAATAAAATATAAGGGAATTAGTGATTGCATTAAAGATTTTAAAAAAAAATACGTATTAAGTGACTGGATCCTTGACATTACAAAAAAAATTAAAAATCATAAATTTGATAAAAATAGAAAATATGAAATTCATAGAATAAAAGTTAGAAGTTTAGGTTTTAAAAATCCGACTAGATTAAAAGAAATTTATAAAATATTAAAAAAGAAAGGATATAAATTGATAGAACCTGAGATAGCGATATATCTTAGGTGCCTGTATAAAAAACAGCCTAAAGGTGAATGGTTGAGAATTGCAGTGCCATTTAATTCGATGATAGATAGTGATGGTGTCCCACATTTACCAAAATTAGGCAGTGCGTTAGGAAAATTATTTATAGAAACTTATTGGTCTTATCCAGGAGCAATTTTTCACCCACATAATGATTTTTTAGTTGAAAAAAATGATCTTAGATAAATTAAACTTTTCAAAAAAAAAAGGGTCATTTGTTAATAGAATCTCAGTTTCACCTATGTGTCAATACTCAGCTATCAATGGCTTGCCTTCAGATTGGCACTTTAGGCATTTGTCAAATTTGATAATGTCTGGGGCTGGACTTTTAATGATTGAGTCTACAGCTGTCACAGCCAAAGGAAAAATTTCAAAAAAAGATTTATGTATAGAGTCAAAAAAACAAAAGCAAGAATTTAAAATATTGGTACAACATTTAAAAAGGGTTAATAATATTCCTATTGGAATTCAATTATCACATTCTGGTAGAAAAGGGTCTAGTGAAATTCCGTGGATTAAAGCCAATACACCCTTAAAAAAAAAAGAAGCCTGGCAAACATTTTCGTCTTCGAACTTACCTAAAGATGCTGGATGGCCTAAACCAAAAAGTATGAACATCAATGAAATAAAAAATATCATCAAGAAATTTAAAGAATCTATCAAAAACTCTCTTTATGCAAATTTTGATATATTAGAACTACATATGGCACATGGTTATTTATTGCATCAATTTTTGTCTCCAATTTGTAATAATCGAACTGACAATTATGGGGGAAGTAAATTAAATCGATTTAGATTAGCATTAGAAATAGCCAAAAGTGCTAGAAAAATTTGGCCTAAAAACAAAATACTTGGAGCGAGAATTACTGGTAATGATCATCTAAATTTTGGAATTAGTACAAAGGAAGCAGTAGAATTTTGTTTAGAGCTAGAAAAAATAGGCTTTGATTATGTTTGTGTAAGCTCTGGTGGAATTATTACCAAAACAAACATGAAGCAAAAAAAATTTTTTAGATTAGATTTTGCAAAAGAAATTAAGAAAAAAACTAATTTAAAAGTAGGAATAACTGGTTTTACAAATGACTTAAAATTAGCAGATAAATACATAAAAAAAAATTATTTTGATAATATATTCTTTGGAAGACCTTTTTTAAAAAATCCATTTTTTTTATATGATGAGAAATTTTTAAAAAAGAAGGGTTTTAAAAGTGCACCCTCACAATACCTAAGAGGTTATTAATCTTAATACATGAATACAAATAAGAGATTGTTCATAACTAGTGGTGATAGTTTTTTTGCGAATATTTAAAAAACAATTATCTGAAAATTTTTAAATTTTTCAAATAAAGTGGTTAATAAAATTTAAAAAAAGATTTGAAAAAGAATTTTATTATAGAATTTAAAAAAATTAAAATTACTAAAATAAAGTTTTGACGGTTATGTATCCTAATTTTTGTTTCCTCTAATAGATGTTCTAAAAAACTAATTTTAGATGAAAATCCTCCAGAGGCTATATTTCCAATCAAATCATTTTTTTTGTTAATTGATCCTTTGTACCCATTTCTTATTAATCTAAAATATAAATCATAGTCTGCAGAGCATTTAAATTTTAAATTATAGTTTCCAATTTTGTTATAAATTTTCTTTTTCAAAAAAAAACCTGTTGAATGAGCAGTTGCAAAATCAAAATTATAGTAAATTCTTTTTGGGTTAAATTTAGATTTTATAATTTTATCTTTTGTGTAATTTCTTACTACAGTGCCAAAAATAAAATCATAATCTTTCCTATTAAAAATATTGATTATTTTTTTTAAAGAATTTTTATAAAAAAAATCCCCAGAATTACAAAATACTATTATATCATTGTTTGATAAATTAATTCCTTTATTCATAGCGTCATAAATACCTTTATCTTTTTCTGAAATAATCTTACTTATTTTTTTTTTATATTTTTTGATTATTGATAAAGTTTTGTCATTAGATTTTCCATCAATAATAATGTATTCAAGTTTTAAACCTTTGCTATTCAAAATTACTGATCTGATTGTCTTTTCAATATTTTTTTGATCATTTTTAACAACTGTTATTACTGATAAAGAATGATTATAATTTATCATAAGATTTTTTACGCTACTTTAAAAAATTCTATACTATAATTATAATAAAAAGATACATTTAACATCTATTTTAAATTATTAAATAATATGAATAAAAAAGAAGAATTTATATCAATAATAATCACAAATTTTAATAAAGAAAAATATTTAGTAAAGTCTTTAAACAGTTTATTTAACCAAAATTATAAAAATTTTGAGATAATTCTATTCGATGATTGTTCAACAGATAATTCAATAAATATAATTAAGAAATTTAAAAAAATTAAAATTATAAAAAATAATAAAAAAAAATTTACTACAGGGCCCTTAAATCAAATTTATGGTATTTTGAAAGCTTTTAGTATCAGCAAAGGAAACTTGGTGTGTTTATTAGACTCTGATGATAAATTTGAAAAAAAAAAATTGAATGAGGTTAATAATTTTTTTAAAAAAAATCCGTCAATTGATTTTATAGTCAATCTCCCAAAAGATAATTCTAGTTTTTTTTTAAAAAGAAAAGAAGTTGATAATTCAATTTGGCCATCCATTTTTCCAACAAGTTGTATCTCTTTTAGACGTTCTTTTTTCCTGAAATTTAAGAAAAAAATTATTTCAAAAAGATATCCAAATTTAGAGATTGACGCTAGATTAATAATTTATTCCTATCACCATAGTTTAGATAAAAAAATAACAATTATTAATAAAAGACTTACAGAATACGTAAAAAGTTACAATAGTATTTCTTCTTATTATTCAAAATTTTCAATTAATTGGTGGCTTAAGCGAAAAGAAGCTTTTGATTATTTGAGATTCATCTTAAAAGAAAAAAAAGAAATTTTTATTATAAGTTTAGATTACTTTGTAACTAGTATGATATATTTTCTTTTGACACTTTTTAAAAAAAGATAATTTTATGAATGATTACATCTATAAGTTTAATTCATTTATAAGTAAGGAATTACAATTTTCAAAAGATTTTACAATACTAGAATTCGGAGTTAAAGAAGGCAGATCAACAAAAATTTTTTTGGAACATTGTAAAAAAAAAGGTGGTAAATTATACTCCATAGATGTAAATGATTATAAGGAGAAATTTAACGACTCTAATTGGACATTTATACAATCAAGAGATGATAATTTTGAGTATCTAGAAAATAAACTACCAAAAAAATTTGATTTCATATATTTAGACAGTTTACATGAAGCAGACCATGTAGAAAAGATATTCTATCATTATTTTGATAAACTAAAAACTGGAGGTCTTTTTTTTATAGATGATACTTCTTGGTTGCCTTATATCAAAAATTCACAAAGAGATAATTTTTATTGCGAAATAAATAATAAAGAGACTTTTGATAAATTGCTTGAAATATATAACGCTAATTTCGATCGATTTGACATAAATTTTGATTTTATTTCTTCTGGAGCATGTAAAATTTTAAAAAAATCAGAAAAATTAGTTGAACCAAAAAAAATTTATACACGTACTTTATCTTTAAAAAATTTTATTAGAAAAATTATTAAATTTTTAAAAAAAATATGAAATCTTTTATTGGAATTACCGGTTGTTCAGGAAGTTTAGGTAAAACTTTATTAAAGGTTGGAAAAAAATATAAATTTGTTTGTTATTCCGGAGATATTAGAAATCGAAATCATGTTTTAAGATGGGTAGAAAAAAACAATCTAAGAGCGGTTATTCATCTAGCTGCTATTGTACCAATTAAGAGTGTAAATAAGAATAAAAAAAAGGCCAAAGATGTAAATTTCTGGGGAACTAAAAATATTGTTAATGCTGTTAAGAAATCAAATGTGGACTGGCTTTTCTTTTCATCTACTTCTCATGTCTATAAATCATCTTATACTAAGATTTCCGAAAGAAGCCAAAAAATTCCAATTTCTTATTATGGAAAAACAAAATTATTAGCTGAAAACTATATTATAAATCAACTGGGTAGAACGAATAAAAGATATTGTATCGGGAGAATTTTTAGTACATCAAATAAAGATCAAAAGAAAAATTATTTAGTTCCAGATTTAAAAAAAAAAATTAAAAAAACTAGAAGAAAAATTATATTTAAAAATTTAAACCATTACAGAGATTTTATCTCTATGCAAGAAATCTCAAAAATTATTTTAAAGCTTTATAAAAAAAATTACAAAGGTATAATTAATATTGGAAGAGGACAGGGTATTCATTTAAAGGATATAGCAAAATTTATTTGCAAGAAGTATAAAAAAAAGTTTCGCTTTGAGGACAATAAAAACCCTAGCTATTTAATTGCCAATAATTTAAAATTAAAAAAGTTGTTTAAACTAAACCAAAAAATAAATCTAAAAAAACTAATTTTTTAAAAGTGTATCTTATTTATTATTATCTAATTTCAGTATCTATCCTAGGTTATGGCTTGTTAATTAACAAAAGTTTTAAAATTAATTCAAAAAATCTAGGTATAATTGGCTTTATTGGAATTTTTTTTCTTATTTTAGTGTCATATTTAAGCACTTTATTTTTAGCACATGATTATCATTTTAATTCATTTATACTAGTTGTTGGATTGGCTTTAGCTGTATACTTCTTTAAAAATTTTCACATTTTAAAAGTAGATTTAATAAACTTTTTTTTAGTCTTTTCAATCTTATTTATATTTATTCTAGTTGGAAAAAATCATGATGATTTTCCATACTATCACTTTCCTTATATTCACCTTCTGACACAAGATAGTCATCATGTTGGATTAGGTCTATTAAACAATGGCTTTAGAAATCAGTCATCTTTATTTTTTTTCAACTCTTTATTCTATTTACCTAAGATAGACATTTATTTCTACCATATTGGAGCAGTATTTTTTTTAGGATTTACAAATTTATTTTTTCTAAAAAATATTTTTGACAAAAATACTTTTAAGAAATTTAGATTTTATAATCTTATTAATTTATTTTTTTTAATTTTTGTAAACATTTTTTTTTATAGGCTAGCTGAGTATGGAACAGATAGATTGGGTTCAATATTAGTAATTTTAGCTTTTATAATCTTATTATTTATAATTAATCAAAACAATAAATCATCACAATTAAATGACGAACTTATCAAATTTTTTATAATCATTGGAAGTATCACAATTTCAATGAAGCCTTTTTATTTGATTTATATCTCACTTTTGTTTTTTCTTATGTACTATTCTCACTTAAGAAAATTTTTCTTTAAATTCTTTAAGTCTAAATTATTTATTTTGATATTCTTTTTTGTTTTCTTTTCGTTTTTTTTTAATTTTATAAATTCGAGTTGTATTGTATTTCCCGCGCAATTTACTTGTTACGATAATTTGTCTTGGTCCATTTCCAAAAATGAGGTTGAAAATGTAAGAAATTGGTACGAGCTTTGGGCTAAAGGAGGGGCGACACCAAACTTTGTTGTTGAAAATAGAGTTGATTATATCAGTAATTTTAATTGGGTAAAAAATTGGTTAAATGTTTATTTTTTCAATAAGATGTCTGATTATATATTAAGCATCATATTACTTGTTGTGATTTTTTATTTTACTTTCTCTTCAAAAGTAAAAGGCAATTTTGAAAAAAGAAAATACTATATTATCCTATTTTTTTTGGTCTTGTATTTGATTGAATGGTTTTTATTTCATCCAAGTTTGAGGTACGGGGGATATCATATTTTCATATTGCTGTTTTCTATACCATTAATGATGATAGTTGAAAAATTTCAATTATCATGGGTTTTATTTAGAAAAAAAGCAATTATACTTATCATGGTTTCAATCTTAATTTTTCTTGGAAGAAATGTTCTTAGACTTAACAAAGAATACAATCTTTATAACTATAATATTTTTAAAAATATGAATTATAAATTTATAGGAGGTGATCAAAATCACCATTTACGTTATGATAAATTAATTAATGAGAAAAATTTCAATCATGAATATAAAGTTTTTTTTGGAAAAAAAATTCTTGTAATTAAAAATCAAAAATGAAAAAAATTTGTTATTGGGCACCGTGCTTGGATCAAGTTGGAACACAAAAAGCTGTAATTAATTCGGCATTATCTTTAAGTAAATATTCTAAAAATTCTTTTCAAGTTTACATTATAAATGCTTGTGGTGAATGGGATGATAAAAAAAATTTTTTTTATAATAATAACATCAAAGTTATAAATCTGAATTTTAGTTATTTTAGTTATTTGCCAAAAATAGGCTTTCTTAAAAGTAGATTTTCATATTTATTAATTTTCTTACTTTCTATAATACCTTTGTATAATTTTTTATCAAAAACTAAACCAGACTTTTTTATTGGACACTTGGTTACTTCATTACCAATTTTTATATTTAATTTTTTTGATTTAAAAACTAAATTTATTTTAAGGATTTCAGGTTTCCCAAAATTAAATTTTTTAAGAAAAAATTTTTGGAAGAGATTTTCTAAAAAAATCTTTAAAGTCACTTGCCCGTCAGAAGAACTAAGAAAACAAATAACAAATATGGATATATTTTCTGGAAATAAACTTTTATTTCTTCCTGACCCTATTATCAATATTAACAGTTTCATAAATCAAATAAAAGAATTTAAAGAAAAAGAGATTGAAAATCAAAATGAATATTTTATTGCAGTTGGAAGGCTTACTAAACAAAAAAATTTTTCATACCTAATTAATGAATTTGCTAAATTTTTAAAAGATTACCCTAACTACAAACTTTTAATTTTTGGTGAGGGTGAGCAAAAAAAGAAATTGAGAAAAAATATTGTTTCCCTTGGACTTAATAAAAAAATATTATTAAAGGGTTTTAATAAAAATATATATTCGTATATGAAAAAGTCAAAAGCATTTATTTTGTCCTCTTTGTGGGAAGATCCAGGTTTTGTAATCATAGAAGCTGCACTTTCTAATCTTTTTGTAATATCTAGTGATTGTAAAAATGGACCTTCAGAATTTTTATTAAATGGAAAAGCTGGTTTATTATATTCTAATAATAAAAAGAATAAATTGCGTGAGACTTTGAATTTTTTTGAAAAAATGAGAAGAAATGAAATTAGTTCAATGAAGTTGATTGCAAAAAAAAATTGTTTTAAATATACTATATTTAGACATCACATCTTTTTAAAAAAAATCTTAAATTCTAATTAGTTTGCATGATATTATTTATTACCATGTGATATTTTTTCAAATTCTTTTTATAATCATATCTATTTAAATTTTTGTAACATAAATCAACTTTTTTTTTGATTATTTTTTTATTATTATTTATATATTTAATTTTATATGCTAAATCTTCGCAGTCACCAATCCTAAAAAAAAAACCTCCTTTTCCATTTAATAATATTTCTTTTGGTCCAGTTGGACATTTTGTAGACAAAATAATTTTTTTTAAACTTGCTGCCTCTAGAAGAACATTTGGTAAACCTTCATATTTAGATGAAAGAATAAAGACATCGCTTTGACGAATTACTTTATATGGATTATTTTTAAAATCTTTTAGTTTAATAAATCTTTGAAGGTTATTGTCTGAAATAAATCTTTGCATTTTACTTTTTTCAATTCCTCTTCCAAAAATTAATAATCTAAAATTTATTGAATCTTTTAAAATCTTACACGCCTTAAGTATTGTAATTTGATCTTTTTGGTCCGTAAATCTCCCTAAATTGATTAATTTCAAACAATTTTTTTTATAAAAAAAAGGGTCTGGTCTTCCTAAATTCGATAGTTTCTTTATGTTTTTTAAATCAAGCGGATTAAAAATACAATTAACCTTAATACTAAATTTTCTTTCCATTTGTTTTTTAAATTCTGTACTGTTAACAATAATACTATCAGCTTTTGAAATAAGGAACTTATAAATAATTTTTTTAAAAATATTATGATACCATCCTGAAGGCGATGAATTGCTTCTTACAATAATTTTTACATTTAATAATTTGCACAGAACAATACAATATATATTTGCTTGAAATGAAACTACTGTTGAATTTTTATGTTTAATAAGAAACTTAAATAAAATAAATAAACATATAAGGTACTTAATTCTAATATTAAGTTTATCATAAAAATTTTTACTAGGACCTAAGTATTTCACTTTCTTATTAAATTTTATTAACTTATCACGTGAAAGAGTACAAATCTTAACATTTTCAAATTTTTGAGATAAATGATTTGCAATTATAAATAGATTTTTTTCAACACCCCCACCACCAATGAAAGGCATGAATAATATTAAATTTTTTTTAAATCTCATTTTAAAATGCTTTATTTACTGTTTTGTTATTGAGAATTAAAATGATAAATAAATTATAATTAATTATGAATCAATTAATAAAAGATAAAAAATATCTATTTTCAAAATTTAATTACATTTTAATAACAATTTTGCCAATAACTCTTCTAGTTGGCTCAATGGCTAGTAATATTACAGTTGTGTTGATAAGTTTATTTTTTGTAATAGACTCTATAATTAGAAAAAATAATTTTTTTTTAAAAGATAATAATTTTTATTTCTTAATTGTAATTTACTTATATTTAATTTTTAATTCAATTTTTATCTCAAACCATCCAGATGCATTTTTAAAATCCTTAGCTTTTATAAGATTTATATTGTTAGCTTACGCGTTAAATTTTTATTTTAAGATATACAATAATTCTTTTTTAAAAACATGGGCATTTACATTTCTAATTGTAAGCTTTGATATATTGATTGAGTTTTTTTTTGGTAAGAATATTTTAGGCTTTGAGTCTAATTATGAGGGAAGAATAGCAAGCTTTACTGGTGACGAATTAAAAATTGGCGGCTTTTATTTTGGTTTCTTATTTATCTGTCTAGCCTTTTTTGAAAATAAAAAAAAATTATTTGGTTTATTATTAATAATTTTTTTTATTATTGCTTTACTAATTGGAGAAAGGTCAAATTTTTTAAAGATTTTTATAATGTATTTTATGTATTTACTTTTTTTTATAAATATTTCTTACATTAAAAAATTAGTAATAATTTTTTTGATTCCAATTTTCAGTTTCATATTAATTAATAATTCAAATGTTCTTGAAAAAAGATATAAGTCTTTAATTAGAATCTTTGATCAATCTAAAATTAATTATAATTTAATTGAGTTAGTCAAAAGTGATAGACATTTAACACATTATTATATCTCAATTAAAATATTTAAAGAAAATATGATATTCGGAAATGGATTTAAGACTTTTAGAACAGAAAGTTATAACAAGAAATATTTTGATAAAAATATTAATTTTTCTGTTGGTCATGGATCTACACACCCTCAGCAGCTACATTTTGAAATACTTTCTGGATTTGGCCTCATAGGTTATCTTTTAATTATGTCTAATCTTTTGTTTATTTTAATTAGAGGCTTATATGGTAAAAAAGAATTTTTAATGAAAAGTAGTCAATTGTTTATATTTGCAACTTTAATTCCAATATTGCCCTCTGGAAGTTTTTTTACAAGTTATGTCGCTACGATTTTTTTCATTAATTATTCTTTTCTAATTAAAATAAATAATGTAATTAAAAAGTAATCGTGAATAGATTAACATTATTAATTCCTGCTCATAAAGAAGCTGAATCTTTGCCTTTTTTTTTAAAAGAATTGCAAGCCTATAATTTTGATAAATTAGTTGTTTTGCAAAATGAAGATGAGGAAACTATTAAATCAATATCGAATTTTAAAGATATAAAAATTTACAAACAAAAAAATAATGGTTATGGAAATGCGTTGAAAGAAGGGTTAAATCAAATAAATACTGAGTTTTTTTGTATCATAAATGCAGATGGATCTATGGATCCAAAATATTTAAATGAAATGTTGAAACTTTCCCTAGGAACAGACTTAGTATTTGCTTCTAGATATTTAAAAGGAGGTGGAAGTGATGATGATAATTTTGTTACATTTATTGGAAACAAATGCTTCTCTTTTATAGGGAATATATTATTTAAACTAAATTTATCAGATATACTTTATACGTACATAGTTGGAAAAACAAATTCAATAAAAAGTTTAAAACTCAGTTATCATGATTTTAGAATATGTGTAGAAATTCCAATTAAAGCAAAATTTAACAATCTTACTTTTGTCTCAACACCAAGCAAAGAGAGAAAGAGAATCGGTGGAAAAAAGAAGGTAAATGCTTTAAAAGATGGTTTTTTAATATTAATAGCAATTGGGTCATTTTTTTTTAACAAAATATTTATTAACTAATTTATTTTCTAATTAATATACATTGGCCCATATAATTTTTGAAAAAATAGTATCTATCTTTATATTTTTTTTCTATTCGATAAATAAATTTTTTTATACCATCAACACCCCAAATCCCAAAGTCATCAAAAATTATAATCCCACCTTTAATTATTTTTTTATTTATTACATTAAAAATTACACTCGTGTCCTTAAAGGTATTAACATCTATATGACATAATTTTATATCTTTTAGTTTTATTTTTATATTTTTTGGAAAATAAGCCTTCAATACAAATGTATTCTTTAATCTTAATTTCTTAATATTTTTTTTGACTGAATTTATATCATCATAAAAAAAAACGTCATGTTTATGAAGACCATCATTTTTCTTGAAACCTGAAAAACTATCAAAGAGATAGGTTTTACCTTTTATATTCTTTTTTGACATTATGAAACCAGCTCCCCCCATTAAACAACCTATATCTAAAATTTGACCTTCTGTATTTTTAATATTATTTGAACATTGCCATAAAGTATAAGATCGTGCTGGGTCAAGTAAAGTGAAGTTTTTTACATTTTTGTAAAATTTATAAAACTTTTTATCTTTTTTCCATGGTGCATGTGTGGCTGAAGAGATAATAATCTCATCGTAAGAATCTAGTTTGCATACACAATTGACTAAAAATTTTAATATTCTTTGAATTAAATTCTTTATAAATTTTAAAAAAAAACTTCTTATATTACCATGAGGATGTTTAATTTTTTTCATAATTACATACAAGGCATGTTGATTTATTTTTTTTTATTGAAAAAAAAGTACTTTGGCAGTTATCGCAGAATATATTAAAATTATATGTATTGTTTTTTTTTGTATAAAATTTTTGTTTAATTAGTATATTTTTTAAGAAAATAAAAAGTAAGTCAAAAAAACTCACAAATATTTGCAATTTTGGTATTTTAGATTTACCTTTATTTCTATCTTTAAAATATATTGGAACCTCAATTAATTGTGCATCTATTTTTTTCATTAACCAAACTAATTTTACTCCAAGACTATATCCTTGAGCGTTTAATTCATTAAATGGAAGTGTTTTTAAAAGATTTACACTATAAACCCTGAAGTAAGTAGTTATTTCATTTAATTCGATATTAAGTAATTTTTTTGCAAAATAATTTCCACAAACAGAAATAGCTTTTCTAAGGCCTTTATAATCACTTTTAGCCCCTTCACAAAATCTAGATCCAATGATGAAATTATTTGGTCCTTTTTTTTCTAAAAGCTTAGGGATATAGCTAGGATCATGAGAAAAATCAGCATCCATAGTAACTAAATAATCATATTCAAATTTAATAGAATAAAAAATAGAAAGTTTATGTGCTGTACCTAGGCCAAGTTTTTTTGGCCTTTCAATTAATTCTAAATTTTTATCATTTAAACTTTTCAATAATTCTTGGGTTTTATCATCAGAATAATCATTTATTATTAATATTTTCAAATTTTGACTAAATTTTCTTATTTCTTTAATGAGATTTTCAAGATTCTCAGCCTCTTTATATGTTGCTATTGCTATTAATATCTTTTTATTATCTTTCATAAATTAGCCTTTTTTATTCGATATTTAAAAAGTAAAAAGAGATAAAGACTAACATTATATTG